>Ga0209554_1000195_pt1 | contig 50203 bp, 52 predicted proteins | sample MarorgKNORR_S2LV_5_FD_188221 | JGI IMG/M metagenome (GOLD analysis project Ga0209554, IMG submission 188221) | Marine microbial communities from the Southern Atlantic Ocean, analyzing organic carbon cycling - Bottom_A/KNORR_S2/LV (SPAdes) (version 2) | ecosystem: Environmental > Aquatic > Marine...
AATATCTCCTGCATGTTCAGGATGTTCTTCGGCCATTGCCATTGCAATTTCTGTTGCCGCTTCAGGATTAGCTGCAATCATTCCTTCCGCTGCGCCTTGCGCAGCCTCTGGATTTGCTTCAATCATAGCATTTGCTACTTCAGCAGCTTGCTCTGGTGCTATTTGTACAACAGCACCTGCTACTGCAGCAGCAGCTTCTGGATTAGCCTCTGCCATTGCAGCTGCTAACTCAGTTACGGCTTCAGGGTTAGCTTCCATAAGCATAGCAGCAACTTCACCTGCGGCATCAGGACTAGATTCAGCGACCGCCGCAGCCATTGCAGTTGCGGCTTCTGGATTCACTTCTAATAAGGACTCAGTGACAATAGCTGCCATTTCAGGAATAGCTTCTGCAACAGCGCCTGCAATCTCTGCAGCAGCCTCAGGATTAGCTTCTAACATAGCAACTGCAATTTCAGCTGCTTGAACTGGATCCGCTTCAGCTACACCAGCTGCAATTTGAGCAGCGGCATCAGGATTAGCTTCGGCCATAGCAGTTGTAATTTCACTTAGTGCATCAGGTGCTGCTTCTGCTACACCAGCAGCAATTTCACCTGCAGCTTCTGGAACAGCAACAGCAAGTTCAGCTACTATTTCTGCAGCTGCATCTGGATTATTATTAATTAGCGCTTCTGTTACGCCTTGCGCAGCTTCAGGATTTGCTTCTAACATAGCAACTGCCATTTCTTGAGCTGCTTCTGGATTTACTTCCATCATTGCAGCAGCTACATCGCCTGCAGCATCTGGATTAGCTTCAGCAACAGCGGCTGCCATTTCAGTGGCAGCGTCAGGATTTACTTCCATTATTGCAGCAGCTACATCGCCCGCGGCATCTGGATTAGCCTCCGCAACTGCGGCAGCCATTTCGGCAGCTGCATCTGGATTTGCTTCCATCATCGCTGTAGCAGCTTCAGCTGCAGAGTCCGGATCGCCATTTGCTACACCAGCAATAATAGCACCTGCAAGTTCTGGATGTTCTTCAGCCATTGCGCTTGCAACTTCAGCAGCAGCTTCTGGATTAGCATCTGCAACACTTTGGGCAATTGCGCCAGCTGCATCTGGATTGAGTTCTGCCATTGCGGTTGCAGCTTCAGCTGCTTGTTCCGGTGCAGCTTCCGCTATCGCACCGGCAACAGTTGCAGCTACAACTGGATTAGCCTCTGCCATTGCGGCAGCCATCTCGGCAGCACCTTCTGGGTTTGCCTCAGCCATTGCGCTTGCAACTTCAGCAGCAGCGGCAGGATTAGCTTGCGCTACTGCGGCAGCCATTTCGGCAGCACCTTCAGGGTTTGCTTCTGCAATTGCAGCCGCAGCTTCACCAGCTGCTTCAGGATTAGCTTGTGATAAAGTAGCTACCATATCGGCAGCATGTTCTGGATGTTCTTCTGCCATTGCAGTAGCCATTTCTGCAGCAGCTTCAGGATTAGCTTGAGCCATTGCCCCAGCTACTTGAGCAGCGGCTTCTGGATTATTTTCAATTATATTATTTGCTACTTCTGCAGCGACTTCCGGATTTTCAGCAGCAACACCTGCAGCCACTAGTGCAGCAGTTTGCGGAGCAGCTTCAATCATTGCGGCGGCAACTTCTGCTGCAGCTTCTGGACTTGCGGCGGCAATGCCCTCTGCAGCGCTTTGTGCAGCGGCAGGATTGGCTTCTACCATAGCAGTTGCAATATCCGCAGCCTGTTCAGGTGCGACTTCGGCAACAGCTTCCATAACAGCAGCAGCAGCGTTTGGATTCATTTGGGCAACATCTGCGGCAAGTTCTGCAGCAGCTTCTGGATTAGCTTCAATCAAATTAGAAGTCAATTCAGCAGCAGCATCTGGATTACCAGCAGCTGTTCCGGCAATTATAGCAGCAGCAGCGTCAGGATTTGCCTCAACAAGGGCGGCTGCAACTTCTGCAGCGCCATCCGGATTAGCATTAGACATGCTAGCCGCAACAGCGGCAGCAGCGTTTGGATTGCTTTCAACTAAGGCAATTGCAACTTCAGCGGCAGCATCTGGTGCAGCCGTTGCAACAGCACCGGCAATAGCGGCAGATGCAGCAGGATTGGATTCAGCTATTGCAGCAGCAATATCGGCTGCTCCATCTGGATTAGCATTAATAAGACCTTCAACAGCACCTTCAGCAGCTGCAGGATTAGCAGTAATCATTGCAGTTGCTATCTCTTCTGCTCCTTCAGGATTTGCCTCAGCCATTGCGCCTGCTACTTCAGCAGCCGCTTCTGGATTAGCTCGTGCCACAGCAGCAGCCATATCGGCAGCATGCTCTGGATGTTCTTCAACAAGTATACTAGCAACTTCACCAGCTGCTTCTGGATTAACTGTCGCAACACTAGCTGTAATTGCTGCAGCAGCATCAGGGTTAGCCTCAACCATCGCACTTGCAACTTCAGCGGCAGCTTCTGGTACGCTAGCAGCAACACCTGCAGCAATACCAGCAACAGCTTCAGGAGCGGCCTCTGCCATTGCAGCGGCAAGTTCAACTGCGCCTTCTGGGTTAGCTTCCATGACTGCTTGGGCAGCACCTTGTGCGGCCGCGGGATTTGCCTTAGCCATCGCGGTAGCCGCTTCGGCAGCCTGTTCTGGAGCCGCTTCGGCAATAGCGCCAGCTACGGTAGCAGCAGCGCCAGGATTTATTTGAGCAACATTTGCAGCAAGTTCTGCTGCGCCTTCTGGATTAGATTCAACTAAAGTTTGAGTTAATTCAGCAGCAGCTTCTGGATTTGCAGCAGCTGTTCCAGCTATAACAGCAGCAGCAGCTGTTGGTTCAGCTTCTGCCATTGCGGCTGCAATGTCTCCTGCTATGTCATTTGCAGCAGCAGTGAAAGCTATTTGCATTTCAGCAGTAGTTTCTTCATTAGTTGCTCCTGTTGCCATATCTTGATTTGCTTCTTGAGCTGCTTCTTGACCAGCAGCAGTTTGAGCTGCTTGAACAACACCTTGTGCAATTTGAGCAGCAGCTTGTGGATTTTGTTCTACAACAGCTGCAGCAATTTCAGCAGCAGCTTCAGGGTTAGCTTGTGTTACACCACTTGCAATTTGAGCGGCGGCGGCAGGATTTGCCTCAGTCATTGATGCTGCTATTTCAGCAGCGTGTTCATGATCAGCAGTAGCGGCAGCATTAGCAATACCAGCAGATGCAGCAGGGGCCACTTCTGCCATAGCAATAGCTAAATCAGCAGCTCCATCTGGATTAGCTTCCATGACTGCTTGTGCGGCAACAGCAGCAACAGCAGGGTTTGCCTCAGCCATTGCAATAGCAACTTCTGCAGCTTGTTCGGGAGCCGCTTCAGCAATAGCGCCGGCAACAGCGGCAGCGGCAGCTGGATTATTTTGAACTATGGTTGCGGCAAGTTCTGCAGCTCCTTCTGGATCAGTTGTAGCCATTGCAGCAATTATTTCTGCAGCAGCTTCAGGATCAGCAGCAGCAGTACCTGCAGTAATAGCATCAGCAACATCAGGTGCTGCTTCATTCATAGCTGCAGAAACATCTGCAGCAGCATCAGGAGCAGCTGTGGTAACACCAGCAGCAATTTGAGTTGCCATTTCAGGATTTACTTCAACCATAGCGGCAGCTATTTCAGCGGCAGCTTCAGGATTAGCTTGTGACACACCAGCTGCTACAGCAGCAGCAGCAGCAGGAGCAGCCTCAACGACAGCTGCAGCTATTTCAGCAGCAGCTTCAGGATTAACGGTTGTCATACTTGATGCAACGGCAGCAGCAACAGCAGGATTAGCTTCAGCCATCGCAGCAGCAGCTTCAGCAGCTTGTTCAGGAGCCGCTTCGGCTACAGCACCGGCTACTACAGCAGCAGCATTTGGATTTAATTGAGAAACATTTGTAGCAAGTTCAGCAGCACCCTCAGGATCAGCTTCAACTAGAGCAATGGTTAATTCGGCGGCCGCTTCAGGATTAGCAGCAGCTGTTCCAGCAATAATAGCAGCAGCCTCTTCAGGAGCAGCTTCGGCCATCGCAGCAGCAGCTTCACCTGCCTGGTCTGGAGCAGCTTGGGCAATTGCACCTGCTATTTGAGCAGCAGCTTCAGGATTGGATTCTACCATTGCAGCAGCAATATCAGCAGCCGCTTCAGGATTAGCAGTGGCAGCAGCAGATGCTATGACAGCGGCAGCTTGAGGAGCAGCTTCGGCCATATCAGCAGCAACAGAGGCTGCATTTTCTGGATTAACTTCTATAATAGCTTGGATTGCAGCTTGTGCAGCGGCAGGATTAGCTTCAGCCATTGCAATTGCGGCATTGGTAGCTTGCTCTGGATCAGATTCAGCGAGGGCTCCAATAACATCAGCAGCAGCTTGGGGATTGGTTTGAGCAAGAGAACCTGCTAAGTCTGCAGCATGTTCTGGATGGTCTTCAATCAGGGCAGCTGTTAATTCAGCAGCAGCTTCAGGATTAGCATTTATTGTTCCAGCAACAATTGCTCCAGCTTCTTCAGGAGCAACTTCAGTCATTGCAGCGGCAACTTCAGCAGCTTGCTCTGGAGAAGCAGTTGCAACAGCGGCTGCAATTGAAACAGCGGCGGCAGGATTAGATTCAGCAAGAGCGCTTGCAACTTCAATAGCGCCTTCAGGATTAGCTTCAACAGCGGCGGCGGCTATAGCACCAGCAGCTTGGGGTGCCATTTCAGCCATCTCAACAGCAATTTCCACAGCAGCTTCTGGATTTGCTTCCATGGCTGCTTGGGCAGCACCTTGTGCGGCCGCAGGATTAGCGGCAGCCATTGCAATTGCGGAAGCAGCAGCTTGTTCAGGTGCAGCTTCGGCAACAGCGGCAACTATTACGGCGGCGGCAGCAGGATTAGTCTGTGCAACAGCTATAGAAATACTTGCTGCAGCTTCGGGATTCTCTTCAACAATAGCTGCTGTTAATTCAGCAGCTGCTTCAGGATTTACTGTAGCGGTTCCAGCAACAATTTGAGCACTTGCATCAGGGGCTGCTTCAGAAAGAGCGGTTGCCATTTCAGCAGCTTGCTCGGGAGCAGCTTGAGCAACACCCGCAGCAATAGCTTGAGCGGCTGCAGCTACTTGAGCTGCAGCTTGAGCAGCTCCAGCCTCAGCATCTTCATTTGCAGCAGCATTTTCAGCTGCATTATCAATAACTGCGCTTACAACTGCAGATGCAATTTCTGCAGCAGCTTCAGGATTAGCAGCAGCAGCTACTTGAGCAATTTGAGCAGCGGCACTAGGAGCAGCTTCTGCCATTGCAGCAGCAACTTCTCCTGCTGCTTCTGGAACAGCTTGCGAAATTCCATTTGTAACTTGAGCCGCAACCTGAGCGGCAGCCTGTGCAGCGGCTTGTGCAACAGCTGCGTCTGTTCCTTCTGTATCAGTTCCAGCAGTCTCAGCTGCGCTAGCAGCATTTTCACTTGCGGCAGTTTTAACTGCTTCAATTACAGCACTTGCAATTTCTGCGGCAGCTTCTGGATTAGCTGCGGCGGCGGCGGCGGCTATAACGCCAGCAGCTTGTGGAGCAACTTCTGCCATTGCACTCGCTACCTCAGCAGCAGCCTCTGGATTGGCTTCCATGACAGCCTGGGCAGCTCCTTGTGCAGCTGCAGGATTTGCTTCAGCCATTGCTGCTGCTATATCCGCAGCACCTTCAGGGTTTGCTTCAGCCATTGCGCCTGCTACTTCAGCAGCCGCTTCTGGATTAGCTTGTGCTACAGCAGCGGCCATATCAGTGGCATGTTCTGGATGTTCTTCTACGAGTATACTAGCTACTTCACCGGCAGCTTCTGGATCAACCATTGCAACAGCAGCTGTAATTGCAGCAGCAGCATCTGGATTAGACTCTGCGGCAGCACTAGCTGCGGCAGCGGCTTGTTCAGGAGCTACCTGGGCAACAGCAGCTGTAGCTTGAGCAGCGGCATCAGGATTGGCATCTGTAATTGCCGCAACTGCGGCAGCGGCTTGTTCTGGTGCTGATTCTGCTATACCGGCAGCAATTAAAGCAGCAGCTTGCGGCATTGCTTCAACTAATGCTGTAGCAAGTTCTGCGGCAGCTTCAGGATTGGCTTCAGCTACACCTTCAGCGATACCTTGTGCGGCTGCGGGACTTGCTTGTATCATTGCGGTGGCAACAGCGGTAGCTTGTTCTGGTGCGGCTTCAGCGACCGCATTTGCAACATCAGCAGCTGTGGCAGGATTAGCTTCGGCCATAGCGGCAGCCATGGCGCTTGCGCCATCAGGGTTAGACTCGGTTAATGCGCTTGCAACTTCTGCGGCAGCTTGGGGTGCTTGTTCAGCAACAGCAGCAGCCATGGAAGCAGCTGCTTCAGGGGAAGCTTCAGCCATTGAACTAACAGTTTCCGCAGCTTGTTCTGGAGCAGCGGCTGCAACAGCACCTGCGATTTCTGCAATTGCAGTAGGATTAATTTCAGCGACACTTGTCGCAACTTCAGCTGCAGCTTCTGGATTTGATTCAGCTACACCGGCAGCAATATCTGCAGCAGCACTTGGTGCAGCCTCTGCCATTGCGATTGCTATTTCCACAGCAGCTTCCGGATTTGCTGCAACAACAGCTTTAGCAGCCGCTTGAGCAGTTTCAGGATTTATTTGAGCCATTTGAGCTGCAATTTCAGTGGCAGCTTCCGGCGCCGCTTCAGCGACTGCAGCAGCAACTTCAGCAGCAGCTTCCGGTAAGGCCGCAGCAGTTGCGGTTGCGATCTCTTCTACATCTTCTGGATGAGCGGCAATAAGTTCAGATAATATTTCACCACCTGAATCAGGATATTCGTTCGCAAGTTCTTTGATTAATTCTTCGTGTTCACTTTCAGGAGCATTTAATATTATATCGTAAATCTGATCGATCTGCTCAGCACTAGGAGGAGTGCCTGCTGTAATTTCGCCAATCCCTGTAAATTCTTTTGCCATCTATTTTCTTTTATTAGATTGTTAATTTCGTCAAATATCTCCTTGTTTTTATTTTTTACAAACAGTTTTCCATGAACCGTCCTCTTGTTGTTGCCCCACATATACATTGCTTGCACATCCAGCACTACTAGACATTTCGCCTGAATCAGATTCGTTCGCACCTTCTTGGATTAAATCTTCAAGTTCAGATAATATATTTAGATCACCTTCGGTAACGGGTTCAACGGGAACAGCTTCTAGAGAGCTTACTTCCTCTTCAGTTTCTTGCTCTTCTGTTGCTGTTGCTTCTGTTGTTGTTGCTTCTGTTGTTGTGGCTTCTTCAGTTGAAGGAGTTTCTACAGTAGCTTCCTCAACTGCAACATCTTGAATACTATCTATAGTTAGCACACCCATTGCTTCAAGTAGATCCAAAGATGTCTGTGTTAAAGAAGTCTCATCATCTATTAATGCTTTTGTATCATCATTGACCGCATTTTCCGCAGCGGTCACTGCAGCAGCATCTGCTTGATCAAGTTGTCTTTCTCTCTTCTTGATAGACAATAATTCTTCTGAAATAACAATTTTATTCAATGCAAAATCTTTGGTTAAGATTGCTACCTGATAATCTTCCCACAAATCGCCTATTGTTTGTTTTGTGGCATATGTTTCTTCTTCTAAGTCATCCTCTGCTGTCAAAAGAGCATATTTTTTATTTTTATAATCGGGAAAATCTTGCCATGGTTGCAAAGGTATAGCCAAAGTCACTTTCCAATTCACTTCTTCTGTTCCTCCCTTTGTTCCGGCTACATTGTATTTCCATTTGTAAGTTGACTCAAAATCTAAATCAGGAGCAAATTCTGCTCTCGACGCAACTAAATCTTGTTCTGCGTCCATCAAGTCATATTTTTTTGTTTGGAGATCTATATTGCTAGCTATAGCTACTTCCGTTGCTGCATCAACATCTTTTGGCAATTGAATTTTTCCATTTACTGAAAGTTCAATTAACTGCATATTTTCAATAGTGTCAGGAGGGTCAATTTTAAAAACTTTAAAGAATTTGTTGTGAGCTTTTCTCAAATCTCCTTCAGCTTGAATTTTTGTCTTTTGAGCGCCTGCTAAATCAGATTTTGCCTGTAAAACATCGGACGCCATTCCTGATCCCTTTTTTACTCTTGATTCTTCTTGACCAGTTGATTCTATTTTACTTTCTAAAGCTTCAGTTTCTGAATCCAATTTTTTTACGGCATCAATATATCCAAGATATGCGTCAACGGCATCAATAATTATTGTCATTCTTTCAGCCTGAAGATCAAGCTGAGCAACTGTATAAGCATTTCTTTTTTGTTCGATGTCTGAACCAGTTTCGCCAAAATCATACAATTTTTGCTTAAGTGTCACATCCATTTCTTGATGATCGTAATGATCATTTGCTGCCTCGTACTTATACTTATTTTCATTGCCTCTTATAAGTTTAAGATCTAACTCTGGAAGATAAGCATTCCATGCAGTTCGAACATCATTTTTAGCTTCTTTCACTGCTGATTCAGAACTTTTTATAGATGAATCATTCTCTAACAAGCCCTGTATTAACTCGGTGAGACTCATTGAATAGGCGTTAAAAGAAAATATAGAAAAAAATAAAATAAATAAAATCTTGGTAAATTTAAACCTTTGAATATATAAATACATACCCCGTCCTTAGATCAGAAATTAAAACCTTGGTGTTAGTAGAATATCTAAGCCAATTTATGAGGTAAAGAAACAAAAAAATAACCTTTTACATAACATTTTTACTTTCTAAGGATAGATATGTATACAAACTTGCAATATTAAAAACTGAGTATTTAAGGGAAAAAATTAATAATACTCAATAAATAAGCTATTTTTGTTTTACTTGTTTTAAAAGATTCTTACAATTTAGTAGGGCAATATGATCTACTAAAATAAAAAATAATGGAATTTTTTAATTTTTTTTAATTAAATTATTGTAATTAAAAACAGGAGCATATCCTTATCTTGAGTGTCTAAAAATAAATTTTAATTTAAAAAGAAAAAAATTTTTCTCATTAATGCTCTTACATAATTACTTCCTAAAAATAATTTTAGAAAAAAATTCTGAGTCTATGTTGCCGCCGGAAATCAAACAAACAATGTTCTTTCCAAGGCAACTGGATAGTTGGTTTTTTGCAACCATGATGCTTGTTGCCGCTGCACCCTCAGTTATAATTTTATGTTTTTCAAAATTATATTTAATGCCCTCAGCAATTTCATCTTCATCAATAAGAACAAAATCATCGATAGTCTCATTGGCTATATCAAAAGTAAATTTATTTTCTAAACCAATGCTGCCCCCTAAACAATCAGCTAGAGTTTTTTCTTCAATTACATCAATGGGCTTACCTGCTTTCAAACTTTCATACATCGACGGCCCTCTTTTCATGGACACACCTATTACTTTGATGTCGGGTTTTTGTTTTTTTAAGGCAATGGCAATACCTCCAATTAATCCTCCTCCAGAGGTTGGCACAATGACAGTATCTAAATTTGGCAGTGATTCTAACATTTCCAACCCAATTGTTCCCTGTCCAGAAATAATTTGCTCATCATCGAATGGATGGATTAAAGTTACATTGTTTTTTTTTGCGTATTCCCGAGCGTTATAATCTGCTTCATCACTATTTGTGCCAGAAATAATTATTTCAGCTCCCAAATCTTCAATTGATGTTCTTCTATGATTCGGTACTAGTTCTGACATAAAAATTTTTGATTTAATTCCAAGTTTTTGTGCAGCATGAGCAACGCCTTTCCCATGATTACCTGTAGACACAGCGATAACTCCTTTGCTTTTTTGTTCTTCGGTTAAGTGAAGTAATTTGTTTGTTGCTCCTCGTAATTTAAATGAACCTGTAATTTGCATTGATTCTAATTTTAAATAAATATTTTTACTATTTGATGATAAAGAGCTTGAAAATATTTGTGGTGTTTTTAAAATAAAAGGTGAAATTTTTTCTTCAGCATTTTTTATATCTCTTAAAGTAATCATAAAAAATTAATTTAAAAAAAGTTTACCATAACCATTAATGTTACTACTAATGTTAACAGAACGTATTGTATCCCAAATCAATGCCTGGTTACTAGAAATTACAAATTTCGATGTATCTCTCTCTGCTTGATCCAAAATTTCAACAGCACGTAATGCAGTGCAAGAAACAAAAATAGCATCAGCGTTTTGATGCTCAAGATTATTAATTGTTTCAAGTAAATGTTGTGGATCAACATTGGCAATATCATTGTCATATTCTAAATTGAATGAACTAAAACTGGTAATTTCAATATCCTGTTTAGCAAGAAAATTAAAAATTGTTTCATTTACAAGTTTTGGATAGGGTGTAAGTACAGCAATCTTGTTAATTCTCATTTTAGAAAATGACTTGATTGCAGCTGTAATGGGTGTGCTTACATAAACATTAGGTTTCGTTTTATGAATTTCATGGACAATCTTTTCATCGCCTATAGCAACTGTTCCTGAAGTGCATCCATAAGCAATTGAATCTATTTTTTCACCCGGGAGGATGTTATGGGCAATTTCAGCTAAATAATTGGCCATTTTTAGGTAATTTTCATGAGTAAGAGGATTTTCAAAAGGAATTCTATTTACATAAATATCAACATTTTGATTATGGCATATTCGACGAAAATCTTGCTCAATAGTAAAATCAGTTGAAAGAGCAATTACGCCAATTTTAGGGTTGGATGATTTTAATATTCGTGCTTTTAAATCAGTTTGAGAAAATTTCACCATTATTGATTAGGAAAGTAATCTTCACACCCTCCCTCCCTATAAACATCTGTGGTGGAGCAGTGCAAACTTCCCCCAAATGCGTATACATCTCTAAAAGGTACAGGAATGACATCCATGCCAAAACCTTCCATTTGTTTAATCATTTTTTCCTCACTAGCCTCCACACAAATAGTTTTGGGATTTATAATTAAAACATTCATTGATAACCAAATTGAAGAATAACACATTGGGGGAGGAGAGTTATGGATGGAGGGAGCTGCTTCATGTATTTCCCATTTGTTATCATCAAAAATTTTTCTTTGTTCAGATGATATTTTTCTATTTGGATTTATGATCATTACTCCTGGTTTAATAGGTGTAAAACATGCATCAATGTGAGTAGGAATCAAATCTCCTGGAAGATTTATTTGGTGAATGCGGTGATTGGGAAAATGACGTCTGAGCCAATTCAATCCTTTAAGATTGGAGGTAAAATTATTATGAAAAAATAAATCTTTTCCAAATCTTAAAATTTCCGCAGCGTCAAAAAGGGGTTCATCTTCATTCAAAATAAAATCTCTCCCCTCAATCTTTTTGTATCTTTCTTCATCTGATATGCCTTTGGGCAAATAATTGGGCTTGTATGTCTTGCTTGTCAGTCTTGGTTTGGGCGCTGCTTCCCATCGCATATTAGGATCATCTTTGTAATATTGTTCCAAAAGAGGTCTGTATGCCAAATATTCAAACCAGCGACAGCGATATGACATTGGCGCCTCCAACATTTCATTGCCTACAGTTAATATGACGTCACGAGGAGGCATACAGCCAAACATTCCGTCATTAACCCAATCAGGAGTAGCAATAGATTTGCTGAAATCTATGGGAGTTGGTCTGTCTACTTTTATACTCAAGGAATTTAGAATTTTTATAAAATTGTCTAACTGACTCTTTGCTTTTTCTACCGATTCCTCTGTTCTTGGACCATGGGATCCTTTCATGCCACTGTCCTCACTTAGTTTAGGCTCAAGAGCTGGTTCCATGGGAGGAATATTGGATTTTTCAGCAACGCCTACAATTACATGTTTTAATTGATCCCATTCATTCCAGGAACTAACAATAATTCTTTCATTTGCCATGTAAAACTCTAATAAATGAAAATTTACTTTAATTCTAATAGAATTTGCTCTGATATTTAATTTATATTTAAATTCTATTGTGTTTAATTATATGTAATTAATAAATTTTATATATGAATCTTAAAAACGAAAAACTATTCAAACAAGAATGCTTCATAAATGGAGACTGGGTTAAGAGTAATAATAATCAAACATTAGATGTTAATAATCCTAGCTCTTTAGAAATTATTGGAACTGTTCCTAAATGTGGAAAAGAAGAAACGAAAATAGCAATTGAAGCTGCAAACTCATCTTGGGATGATTGGAAAGCAAGACCAGCAATAGAAAGGTCAGCATTACTTCGTAAATGGTTCAATTTAATAGAAAGTAATCATGAGGATCTAGCTCAAATTATGACTATGGAGCAAGGAAAGCCAATCACTGAGTCTAGGGGTGAAATTACATATGGCGCTTCTTTTGTCGAATGGTTTGCTGAAGAAGCCAAGCGAGTTTATGGTGATATAATACCTGATAGACTTACAGATAGACGCATAGTTGTTATCAAGCAACCAGTTGGGGTTGTGTGTGCAATAACGCCTTGGAACTTTCCTAGCTCTATGATCACCAGAAAATGTGCGCCAGCGTTAGCTGTTGGTTGTCCAGTTGTGATTAAACCTGCTAGTCAAACTCCTTATTCAGCTTTAGCGCTAGCTGTTTTAGCTGAAGAGGCAGGGTTTCCAAAGGGAGTAATAAATATCATTACTGGTTCGGCGAAAGAAATAGGGGAGGAAATGACTTCAAATGCTATTGTACGCAAAGTGTCATTTACTGGATCCACTGAAGTAGGTAAAATTCTTTTAGCGCAATGTTCTAAAACAGTAAAAAAAGTTTCAATGGAACTTGGGGGTCATGCTCCATTTATTGTTTTTGATGATGCAGATATTGACGAAGCGGTGATTGGAGCTATGCAGAGTAAATTTAGAAATACAGGTCAAACTTGTGTTTGTGCAAATAGAATTTTTGTCCATGACAAAATATACAATGAATTTTTAGAAAAATTTATAAGTGCGGTTTCCAATATTAAAGTAGGAGATGGTCTAGAAGATGGTGTGACTTCTGGTCCAATGATAGATGAATATTCACTTAAAAAAGTTAAAGAACATGTTGCTGATGCAGTTAATACAGGGGCAAAAATAGCTGTGGGTGGGGACATTCATAAATTAGGAGGAAACTTTTACCAACCAACTGTTTTATCAAATGTTTCAACAAAAGCTAAGATTACATTCGAAGAAACTTTTGGGCCGGTTGCCCCTCTTTACAAATTCACAAGTGATGAAGAAGTAATTAGAATGGCGAATGACACTCCTTACGGTTTAGCTTCCTATTTTTACTCTAGAGATATTGGTAGAGCATGGCGAATAGCAGAAGCTTTGGAATATGGAATAGTTGGTGTCAATACAGGACTCCCTTCCAAAGCTGAAATACCTTTTGGTGGATTTAAAGAATCTGGACTTGGCAGAGAGGGATCAAAATACGGTTTAGATGATTTCTTGGAAATAAAATATATAAATATGGCAGGTATTTAGCTTAACCAAGCAGCTCCTCTAACCCCTCCAGAATCTCCATGAAAGTTTTTAACCACTTTTGTATGACAGGTATCTGTGAACACGTATTGTTTCAGCTGATCATTTATGTTGGCATAAATATAATCAACATTAGACATTCCTCCTCCTAAAACTATGATGTCAGGATCTAGAATATTAATTACTACAGAGAGACCCCTTGCAAGATGATCAACATAATTCTCTAAAGCTACCAAACTCTTCTGATCGCCGGGATATCCATTAATGATTTCGTGAGAATCTAGATTGGTATCATGTCTTAAATTATAAATGCTTGCAAAACCAGGTCCAGATACATATGTTTCCATACAGCCTTCCTTTTTACAATAGCATTTTTTATTGTATTTTTTTTCAACTTCAGTTCTATTGGGCAATGTTATATGTCCCCACTCACCACTAATTTTGTTGCGACCCTGCAAGACTTTTTGATTTATAATAATCCCGCCTCCAACGCCTGTTCCTAATATTACACCAAAAACAACAGAGTGTCCCTTACCTGCTCCATCAACTGCCTCAGATAAAGCAAAACAATTAGCGTCATTTTCTAAATTAACTTTTCTTTGTAACCGATTTTCTAAATCCTTTTTTAATGGTTTGCCATTCAACCATATGGAGTTTGCATTTTTTATTAAGGCAGAATCTGCTGAAATAGCTCCTGGCATTCCTATACCTACAGAATCCACTTCTCCAAAATTTTTTTCAAATTCATAAACAACAGAAATAATTCCATCAATTGTTCCTTGATAATTTTTTTGTGTTTTAATACGTGTCTTAATTAATTCTTTTCCTTCATTGTCTATAAGAATCCCTTCAGTTTTGGTACCACCCAAATCAATTCCAATTTTCATTTAGAAAAACTATTTATTTAAGAATTTAGTAAAAGAGGGTATCAATACTAAAGCAAGAGCAATTTTAAAAAACTCACTTGGAACAAAAGGCATGAGACCTGCACTTAATGCTTTATCATATCCTATAATCGATCCTAAATATCCTACGCCAAAAGCAAAAATTACAATTGAACCCAATATTAAGGTAATAAAACATTTAAAATACGATTGAGAATAACCTTTTTCTGATAGAAATCCCATTAAAGTTGCTGCACCAAGCATACCATACAAATAACCAGCTGTTGGTCCGGCTAAATACATCAGTCCACCGCCTTTTGCAAAAACAGGCAAGCCGAGTGCTCCTTCAACTAAGTAAGCCAAAAGAGTAAAAAAAGACAAACGCCATCCATAGGTCATGCCAATTAAAAAAACTATAAATGTTTGCATTGTCATTGGAACAGGCCAAAAAGGAACTTGTATCTTAGAAGATATTGCTAATAATATAGTGCCAAACAATATCAGTAAAATATTTTTTATATAAGTGCTAGCACCCTGAGTTGGAAAAAGTAAATTAATTAGTGCTGTATTATTTTTCATAATATTTTTTTCTATATTTCAATTAAACTAAATTCTATTACCCTTCAAGTTTACTTTTAGATAATTACAATAGTTGCCAAACCTAAAAATGATAAAAAACCAAATACATCCGTGATTGTTGTAAGTATAACGCCTGAAGCTAGTGCGGGATCAATATTAAATTTATTTAATGTTAGTGGAATTAATGTTCCTGCTAATCCAGCAATAATTAGATTTAAAATCATAGCAAAGGCAATAACAAATCCCAGCAAAGTATCTTCAAACCAATAAGCAGATAACAAACCGATAATTAAAGCAAAAATAAAACCATTAATACCGCCCACAAAGGTCTCTTTGCTCACAATCTTAAACGCATTGGAAGCAGTTAATTCTTTCATCGCCAATGCACGTACTGACACAGTGAGTGTTTGTGTTCCTGCATTTCCTCCCATTGATGCGACAATCGGCATTAAGACTGCCAAGGCAACAACTTTTTCAATAGAGGCTTGAAAAAAGCTGATTACAATCGAAGCAATAATAGCCGTCAACAAATTAACTAGCAACCATGAAAAACGGGATTTTGTTGTATCAATAACGGCATCATAAATATCAGTCTGGCCTACGCCCCCTAATTTCAAAATATCCTCTTCCCTTTCTTCCTCAATAACATCAACGACATCATCAACTGTAACAGAACCAATTATCTCATTATTTTCATTAACCACTGGGGCACTGACCATCGCATATTTATTGAATTGATAAGCCACTTCTTCCTGATCCGTAAAAGCATTAACGGTTCGGGTAATCTTATTTTTAATATTTTCTAACTTTATTATTCTGTTTGAGCCCATCAATCGACCAAGGGGAACAATTCCTGAAATTTTGTTATCCTCATTGGTTAAATAAATTTCATAAAAATCTTCAGGCAGTTTTTTTGTGTTAGTTCTTAAAAAATCAATAGTCTCTCCAACGTTCCATTCATCACTTACTGGTACAAATTTTCTTTGCATCAACCTTCCGGCACTATCTTCGGGATAATTTAATCCCTCTTCAATAAGTTTTCTTTCGGATTCTGGAAGGTTGTCTAAGAAAGCCTCCTGATCGGATTCTTCGAGATCTTCAATTACATCAACGGCATCGTCAACATCCAATTCTGATGCATTTGTTGCTAATTGTTTAATATCCAAAAGTTCAATTATTTCTTCCCTTATACTTTCGTTAAGATAAGTTAGAATTTCTGGATCAAAATTTTCTTTTATTCTTTTAATGAATTCCAATCGAGTATCATCATCAAGATTTTGAATAATTTCAGCAATATCAGCATTATGCAAATCCTTGATAAATTGTATTAATTCTGACGAGTTGTCCTTTGCAATACAGAGGTGAAGCTTCTTAAGATTGAGATCTAAAGCATTATCTTCATTTGAAATATGATCTGTATTGTTTTGAATATTCATAAAAAAACCTAATTGGTGCGGCTGAGAAGAGTTGAACTTCCACGGGATTAAATCCCACAGCGACCTCAACGCTGCGCGTATACCAGTTCCGCCACAGCCGCAGAATTAATAGAGTTTACCTATCAGATAGGATATTAAGTATCAATCAATGAAAAAAATTTACACAAAAGAAAATATAGAAATAATAACATCAAATGAATTAATTGATTACTCAGAAGCAATGGAATTTATGGAGGATAGAGTAAGAAAAATAATATGTAATGAAGATAAGGAACTAATTTGGTTTCTTAATCATAATCATATGTACACAACAGGTACAAGTAGTGATAAAAATGAAATTCTATCACACTCGAATGTGCCCATCATTAAAACAAATAGAGGGGGAAAAACTACTTATCATGGCCCGGGTCAACGAATTGTTTACTTTCTAATCAATTTAAATAATCGAAAAAAAGATGTTCGCAAATTCATTGATTTAATATCAATATCAGCAATTAAACTTCTTGCAAACTTAGACATACAAGCAACTACTTATCCTGATAGAGTTGGTATTTGGGTTACTAGAACCAAGAACAGTTCATTGTTAAAAGAAAAAAAAATTGGAGCTATTGGGTTAAGAATTAAAAAATGGGTAACCTATCATGGATTAAGCTTTAATATAAATCCTAAATTAAAATTTTATAAGAATATTAATGCTTGTGGTCTTAAAAATTATGAATCCACATCTACAGAAGATTTAGAATCAAATTTATCCCAAGAGAATTTTGATAAAATGTATTTACAAAATTTTTTGAAAGAATTAAGCAATGTTTAAAAAAGTTTTTAATTCTTTTCCAGAAACTAACTTTAAATTGTTATTACGAAAAAAGTTTAAAAAATCTGTTGGCAACTTAGAAGTAAACTCATATTTGTTATCATTCATATAAAATTGTAGCATATGTGCATTCAATTTTAGTTTCTCAAAATTGTATTTATTTTGTTTATTGTATTTAGTATCGCCAACAATTGGACAACCTAAATGCTGTGAAACAATTCTTATTTGATGTGTTTTACCAGTTTTAGGAACAAATAATATATTGCTTAATTTATTTTTTGTTTGCAAAACTTTGTAACGAGTAATAGAATTTGATTTCTTGTTATTTTTGTTCTTTGCAGCAATTGAAAGGTTAATTTCTGATTCTGGATTCTTTGGGTGCCCCTGGCATATTGCAAGGTATACTTTACTAATTTTATGATCTTTAAATAGTTTGCCAAAAATTTTGGTAGATTGACGATTTTTAGCAATAATTAATAAACCTGATGTTTCACGATCTAGACGATGAACTAGATTATATTTATCAGAAATATGTTTAATTATATTATCAATGGAAATATTAATTTTACTGCCTTCTTGAGTTGCAATACCTGTCCATTTATCTAAAATCAAAAAATCTTTATGTTCAAAAAGAATTGATGATTTAAATAATTCTAAATATTTACTAGGTATAATTGTTTTGTTACTTAGTTTAGCAACATGGCTATAAGTTTCTCCTGAGTAATTAAATATAATAATTTTGTCTTTATGATGTAATTTATACCTTGCTAAAACTTTAGAATCATTAACTTTGATATTTCCTTTACGTAAGTTTTTTTCAATAAAACTTTGATTTAACGTTGAAAAATTATTTTTTAGCCATCTGTCAATTCGAGTCTCATGATAATCAGAATTTACAATAAATAATTTTTTCAAAACTATACTTTATTTATACTATACCCAGCGTAAGCAGCAACAATACAAGAAAATACTGAGGCCAATATATAAATAATAGATAATAATAATTTTTTGTTATTATATAATTCAATCACTTCATAGGAAAAGGACGAAAAAGTTGTATACGAGCCTAAAACACCAATAATTAAAAAATATTTAATAAAAATTTCAGAAGAACTTCTCATTTCTAATGTATTGATTAATAATCCGATAATAAAGGACCCCAAAACATTAACAAAAAATGTTCCAATTGGAAGGTTAGGATAGAATAAATTAAAAAAACTCGATGAAATAAATCTTAAACTAGCACCTAAGGCACCTCCTGCTGCAACCCAAAAAAAGTTAATCAAAATGATAGATTAATTTCCTTCTTCTTCTGAAGAAATTTTCTTCTCAATAACTGGGCCGCTGTCCTTACCCTTAACCTGTTCATCGCGATCAACAAGTTCAATTATTGCTGTAGGTGCATTGTCACCAAAGCGGTTGCCAATTTTAACAATTCGTGTGTATCCTCCCGATCTTTCTTTATAACGATCAGCAATTATATCAAATATTTTTTTTATATTTTTATCATCCTGCAAGATAGAAATAGCTTTTCTTCTGGATTTTAAATCTCCATTTTTCCCAAGAGTAATAATTTTTTCAACAAATGGCCTTAGCACTTTTGCTTTAGGGAGAGTTGTTGTAATTTGCTCATGTTTTATCAAGGCATTGGATAAATTCATTAATAAAGCTTTTCTATGTGAAGTAGTTCTATTTAACTTTTTTTGTGTAATATTATGTTTCATTACAGTTATTTGTTAAATGGATCCTCAAATTTTTTTGCTAATTCTTCAATATTCTCTGGTGGCCAATCTGGTACAGAAATACCCAATCCTAGTTCCATTTGTTGCAATACTTCTTTTATTTCATTAAGTGATTTTCTCCCAAAATTTGGTGTTCTAAGCATTTCAGACTCTGATTTCTGCACAAGATCGCCAATATAAATTATATTATCATTTTTTAAACAATTTGCAGAACGGACTGAAAGTTCCAATTCTTCAACTTTTTTAAGTAAATTAGGATTAAATGATAATTTATCATGAGAGCTTACATCTTGCTCTATTTCAGGTTCATCAAAATTAATAAATGGCTGTAATTGATCTTGTAATATTCTTGATGCCAAAGCAATGGCATCATCCGGAGATACTGCCCCATTTGTTTCAACTTCAAGTATCAATTTATCAAAATCTGTTACTTGACCAACCCGACTATTTTCAACTTTATAAGAAGCTCTGATAATAGGACTGAACATTGCATCCAATTTAATTTCACCGATTATTTTGTTATCGTCCTCAGCTACTTCTGCAGAAAGGTATCCTTTGCCTGTATCAACATTAGCCTCAAGCTCTACATCTGCATTGCTATCGAGGGTCATGATAATTTGATCGGGATTCATTATTTCTGTTTCTGAATCTGTCTCAAAATTACCGGCTCTAACTTCACCAGAACCTTTAGTTTTAATGTACATTTTTCTTAACCCAGGAGAATGAACTTTAATTCCTACTGCTTTCAAATTTAAAAGGATGTCAGTCAAATCTTCTTTTACACCAGGTATTGTTGAAAATTCATGCACTATACCTTTAATTTTTATAGATGTAATTGCTGCTCCTTGAAGAGATGATAATAAAATTCTTCTTAGAGAATTTCCTAATGTTAGCCCAAAACCTCTTTCTAGTGGCTCAGCTGTTAAAATTCCAAAACGCCCGTCATTTTCCTGAACATTAACATCCATTTTATTTGGTTTAATTAAATCCATCCAATTTTTTTGTAACACTCGATACTCCTTGTATTATATAATTTAAACTCGTCTTCTTTTTCTTGGTCTACATCCGTTATGAGGAATTGGAGTCACATCTTTTATTGAAGTTATGATATATCCAATAGTTTGAAGAGATCTAAGTGCAGATTCTCTACCAGATCCAGGTCCCGATACCTCAATTCTCAATGACTTTAGTCCAAACTCTTTTGCCTTTGTGCCAACATCCTCAGCTGCAACTTGAGCTGCAAAAGGAGTTGATTTTCTTGAGCCTTTAAAACCTTTTTGGCCTGCAGATGACCAAGCAAGTGTATTTCCATTTTCATCGGTAATTGTAATAATTGTATTATTAAACGATGAAACAACATGAGCAACCCCACTTGTTACCTTTTTTTTTATTTTAGTTTTAGTTTTTTTCTTTTCAGCCATGTATTAACCTTTGGTTACTTTTTTCTTTCCAGCAATCGCAACTGCCTTACCTTTTCTAGTTCTTGCATTTGTATGTGTTCTTTGACCTCGAACTGGAAGTTTTTTTCTATGACGCAAACCCCTATAACAACCTAAATCAGTTAATCTCTTGATGTTCATGGAAATTGTTCTACGCAGGTCGCCTTCAACAGAATGCTGTGTTTCAATTATTTTTCTAATCTTATTAACCTCATCATCATTTAACTGATTCACTCTTTTACTGATATCAATTGATGCTTCTGTACATATATTTTCAGCAATCTTTGGCCCTATTCCAAATATGTAGGTTAGTGCAACATGGATTCTTTTGTTAGTTGGAATGTTGACGCCAGAGATGCGAGCCATGTAATAAATTACCTACAGTATTAAATTAAAATGAATGAGGGTGAATACATGATAATAACTATATAAGTCAAGGCAAGAAACATGAATTTATGGCTGGAAATCCTCATTTTTAACTATTTTTAATATATCATCTTGAATTTTTTCAATATCTTGATCCCCATCTATAATATGATAATCATTAGGATATTTGGATCTAAAATATTTAAATAAAGGTTTTGTTTCTTCAATATATTTCACCATTCGTGTTTTAATTATCTCTTCTCTATCATCTAATCTATTTTCAATATTAGACCTTGATTTAATACGGTATATGATAATTTTTTCATCAATAACTAAATCAATAATCTTTGAAATCGATAAATCATGGGACTCTAAAAAATCAATTAAAAAGATTTTCTGAGACATAGTCCGTGGATACCCATCCAATACAAAACCACCCTGACAATCAGGTAGCTTTAAACGATTAGCAATAATTTCATTAAGAATGTCATCAGAAACTAAATTTCCACTATCCATAAGCTTCTTTAATTTGATAGAGAGAGTATCCTGATCTAAAAGTTTATCCCTTAATATATCTCCTGTAGATAGATGTGGAATCTTTAGTGTTTTTGCAGTCAGAGATGCTTGGGTTCCTTTTCCTGCTCCCGGTGGACCAAAAAAAATTATTATCATTAACTTAAGCCCCGCTTATTTTTATCCTACCTTTTAATTTTGTTTTTTTTAACAGTCCCTCATATTGATGCTGAAAAAGGTGTGATTGAATCTGTGTAATAAAATCAATCATTACAACAACAACGATTAACAAACTTGCGCCTCCTAAATAAAAGGGGATAGATGTTTTGGAAAGTAAAAATTCAGGAAGTAAAGCCACTAAAGCTATATATATTGCTCCTACAGTAGTTAAACGAGTTAAAACATAATCAATATAAATGGAGGTATTTTCACCTGGTCGGATTCCTGGAATAAAACCACCATATTTTCTAAGATTTTCTGCCTGTTCATCAGGATTGAAAACTATTCCTGTATAAAAAAATGCAAAAAACATTATCATGGAAGCAAATAAAGCAAGGTAAAGAGGCTGCCCTCTACCAAGATAACTTGAAATGATTAAAAATATTTCGCTTGAAGATCCTGCTCCAAAACCAGACATTGTATTTGGTAAAAGTAAAATAGCAGATGCAAAAATAACTGGGATGACTCCAGCTGTATTGATTTTTAATGGTAAATGAGAACTTTGTCCCCCATATACTTTATTTCCAACTTGTCTTTTTGGATACTGAACCATTAATCTTCTTTGAGCTTTTTCAATAAAAACTATAAATATTATTAATCCTAAAATTAAAATCAAAATTGAAAGAATGAATGCTGCACTTAATTCTCCGGTTCTTCCAAGTTGTAAAGTGCTAACCAAAGCAGCAGGTAAATTTGCAACTATACCTGCGGTTATAATTAAAGAAATTCCATTACCTACTCCCCTTGAGGTAATTTGTTCTCCAAGCCACATTAAGAAAATTGTTCCACCAACTAATGTTATAACAGTTGTAATTTTAAAAAACATACCTGGCTCAATTACTATATTCCCATAAGCTGTTTGCATGGACTCTAAACCTATAGATACGCCATAACCCTGTAATGCAGAGATAAGGACAGTAATATAACGAGAATATTGAATTATTTTTCTTCTACCTTTAGAACCCTGTTCTTTGAGAGCTTTAAGATGTGGTATACTTGATTGCATTAATGTCATTATAATAGACGCTGAGATATAGGGCATAACACCTAAAGCAAAGATACCCATTCTTCCCAATGCACCTCCAGAAAAAGTATCAAAAATTCCCAAAATACCAGAAGATTGCTGCTCAAAAAATTGTTGTAAAGCAATCGGATTGATACCTGGAATTGGTAAAAAAGTTCCTAAACGAAAAATAACAAGTGCCCCTAACGTAAACAAAAGTCTATTACGCAACTCTGTAGCTTTGCCAAGCGCACTAAAGTTTAAATTATTAGCTAATTTTTCAGCAACAGAAGCCATAATAAAATTATAAAACCTTTATCAAGTTTACTTTTCCACCAATTTTTTCAACTTTTTTAATTGCTTTTTTTGATGCATACGAAACTTCAATTATAATAGGGTAAGATAATTCCCCTACATCTAAAAGTTTTAATAAACCCTTTGACTTATTGAATATCTTTTTTTCAAAAAGAATAGTTTCTTTAATCTCATCAGTATCAATTTTATACTTTTTAACAATATGCTTAATTTGATTAAAATTTATAGATTGTATTTTTTTTGAAAATATATTTTTAAATCCTCTTTTTGGAAGTCTTCTGTATAAAGGCATTTGCCCACCTTCAAAACCTTTGATTGCAACGCCTGATCTTGATTTTTGCCCGTTATATCCTCGTCCGGCTGTTTTACCTAAACCAGATCCTGATCCCCTGCCTACTCTTTTTCTTTTTGTATTTGAAGTAAGAGTTGATTTTAGTTCATTAATTTTCATTATAATTTTATTCCTTACCTTTTATTATATCTGAAATTTTTTTTGATCTTTTTGCCGCAACACTTTTCGGAGATTCTGATCTTTTAAATGCATCCAATGTAGCTTTAATCATATTATGTGGATTGGAACTTCCAGTAGATTTTGCAACAACATCTTTAATACCAAGGGATTCAAATAACGCTCTCATTGGTCCTCCAGCAATTATACCTGTCCCAGGTGCGGCTGAACGCAAAATAACTTTACCTGCTCCAAAACGACCTACAACATCATGATGCAATGTTCGATTATCTTTTAGATGAACTCGGACCATTTTAGTTTTAGCATCCTCAGTTGCTTTGCGAACAGCTTCAGGAACTTCTTTTGCTTTTCCGGTTCCATATCCAACACGTCCTTTATTATCTCCAACAATCATTATAGCTGCAAAACCAAAACGACGGCCACCTTTAACGACTTTTGCTACACGATTTATTGTCACTAAATGTTCACTAAATTCTTTGTTTTCATTCTCAAACATATAATCCTCTAAAAGTTTAACCCTTCTGCTCTTGCAGCTTCAGCTAATATTTTAATGATGCCATGATATTTATATTTACCTTTATCGAAAGCAACTTCTTTAATTCCATTTTCAATCGAACGTTTTGCAATTTCTTTTCCAATTCTTTCAGCTAATTCTTTTTTAGTTTTATTTTCTGTGCGTATAGATTTTTCTAAGGATGAAGCACTAGCCAAAGTAACTCCTTTTTCATCATTTATTATTTGAGCATAGATATGATTGTTAGATTTAAATATCGACAATCTTTTCCTATCTGTTACTTTTTTTAACTTAAATCTAGTTCTATTTTGTCTAGTAGAATTTTTCATAATTTATTTCTTCTTACCTTCTTTTCTAAAAATAAATTCATTTACATATTTGATGCCCTTACCCTTAAAAGGTTCAGGCTTCCTAAACGATCGAATATTAGCTGCAACAGCTCCTAAAATTTCTTTATTGGATCCACTTAATTTAATAATATTTTGTTTGGGGCATTCGACTTTTACTTCTTTAGGAACTTCAAAATTTACGTCATGACTATAACCTAATTGTAATTTTAATTTAGATCCAGAGATAGAAGCTCTATATCCAGTCCCATTTAATTCTAATGTTTTTGAAAAACCCTCGGTCACTCCTATGACAACGTTAGAAACAAGTGCCCTCGTTGTTCCCCAAATTGGGTTAGACTTGTCTTTTTCATTCTTGGGTAACACATGAATCTCACCATCTTTTAAATTTACATTAAAAAGAGAGTTAACGATCATAGACATTTCACCTAGTTTTCCTTTTGCAAAAAACACACTATTTTCAAATTTGCATGTTGTATCATTAGGAATTTTAATACTATTTTTTGCTATTCTTGACATGAATTAAAATACCTCACACAATATTTCGCCACCAACATTATTATCTCTAGCTTTTTTATCAGACATTACTCCTTTTGGAGTTGATAAAATTGATATACCCAATCCTCCATATGGCTTTGGCAAATCATTAATTTTTGAATAAATACGAATACCTGGTTTTGATACTCTTTTAATTTTTCTTATAACAGGTATTCCATTATAATACTTCAAATCAATTTTAATATTGCTTATACCCTTTCGCAATTCTACATCTTGAAAATCTCTTATATATCCTTCGTCTTTTAGTACAGTCAAAACATTTGAATTAAGTTTAGATTTATAGCAAGAAGCAAATGTTTTATTTGCTTTGTGTGCATTTTTAATTCTTGCCAACATATCCGATAATGAGTCATTAAATGACATAATCTTCTCTCCTTACCAACTCGACTTAACAACACCTGGCAGTAAGCCAGCCATTGATAATTCTCTTAGTTTAATTCTTGAAAGGCCAAATTTTCTATATGTTCCTCTACTGCGACCCGTTAGCTCACATCGATTGCGAACTCTTGCTTTTGCACTATCTCTAGGAAGATCGTTTAATTTTGTTTGTAATTTAAATCGTTCTTCCATTGATAAATTCTTTTGCATAATTTTTTTCTTTAATGCATCACGTCTATTTTTAAATTTAGATACAATTTTTTTTCTATTTAAATTTTTTTGAATTGAACTTTGCTTAGCCATAATCTACCTAATTTGTTTCTAATGCCAAAAAAGGCATATTAAAGTTTTTTAACAGTTCAAATGCTTCTGCATTACTAGAAGAAGTAGTGCATATTGTAATATCTAATCCTCGAATTTTATCAATATTATCATAATTAATTTCAGGAAAAATAATTTGCTCTTTTAAACCTAATGTATAGTTACCATTTCCATCAAAGCTTTTAGGATTTAGACCTCTAAAATCACGGATTCTTGGAATTGCTATATTGATTAGCCTATCCAAAAATTCATACATGATTTTGTTTCGAAGTGTTACGGAAACACCCAATGGCATTCCTTCACGAATTTTAAAGTTTGCAATTGCTTTTTTTGCTCTTGTTTTCACAGCTCTTTGTCCAGAAATAAGTGCCAGTTCCTCTTGAGCTCTATCTAGAATTTTTTCATCTTCTTTTGCTTCTCCAATACCCATATTCAAAACTATTTTTGATATTTTTGGAATTTGATACATATTTCTGTAATGAAATTTTTCCATCATTTTATTCTTTATAGTGTTTTTATAATCTTCTGATAATCTTGACATATTCATATTTCTTTTCCTGAATTTCTAATAATTCGAACTTTTTCTTTTTTTTCATTAAATTTATAACCAAGTTTAACACCTTTTTTTGATATAGAATCATAGTATGCCAAGTTTGAAAAATTTATTGGCATTTCTTTTTCTATAATTCCGCCAGCTTGATTATTATCTGGTTTTTGATGTTTTTTAACTTTATTTATACCAGCAACAACTGCCTTATTGACTTGCTTCTTAACCAAAACTATTTTTCCAATTTTACCTTTATCCTTACCTGTAAGAACAATAACTTCATCACCTTTTTTTAATTTAATATTATTCATTAAAGCACTTCTGGAGCTAAACTAATTATTTTCATAAATTTTTTTGTTCTCAATTCTCTTGTTACAGGTCCAAAAATTCTTGTTGCAATTGGTTCTTCCTGCTTGTCTAAAAGTACTGCGGCATTTTTATCAAATCTAATACTAGTTCCATCAGCTCTACTAAAATTTTTTTTTGTTCTAACTATAACAGCTTTAAATACCTCGCCTTTTTTTACTTTTCCTCTTGGTATAGCATCTTTAACAGATACCACTATGATATCACCAATTGAAGCAAAACGTCTTTTTGATCCTCCTAGCACCTTGATGCACTGAATTTTTCTAGCCCCTGAATTGTCAGCTACAAATAAATTTGATTGCATTTGGATCATATTATTTATCTCCTCCCACAGCTATTTCTTGAGCAATCCATGATTTTAATTTTGAAATAGGTTTTGTTTCTTGAATTGTAACTGTATCTCCTTTTTTATAAGAATTATTTTCATCGTGAGCATGATATTTTTTTGCTCTTTTAATAATTTTTTTGTACAATTTATGTTTTACTCTTCTTGTCACTTCAACTACTATTGTTTTGTTACTATTTGAAGAAACAACCACTCCAGATAAAATTCTTTTAGACATCAGTTCCGCCTTTTTGATTATTAATACGTGTTTTTAATCTAGCAATATTTTTTCTAACTTTTCGGATCTCTGAAGTTTTTTCTAATTGACCTGTAGTCTTTTGGAATCTAAAATTCAAAAGAGACTTTTTAAAATCATTGATCTCAGTTCTAATTTTTTTATTATCAATAATTTTTTTAGATGAATTCATTATATATTTCTTTCTACAAATTTACATTTAATTGGAAGTTTTGCTGCAGCAAGAGCCATAGCTTTTTTAGCATCTTTAATGTCAACACCGTCTACCTCAAACATTACTCTTCCTGGTTTAACCTTACAAGCCCAATACTCATTTGCCCCCTTACCTTTACCCATTCTTACTTCTGCAGGTTTTTTAGATACAGGAACATTAGGGAATATTCTAATCCACATTCTACCAGTACGTTTTAAAGAACGTGTAATAGCCTTCCTTGCTGATTCAATTTGTCGTGCAGTAACTCTCTCAGGTTCCATTGCCTTTAATCCAAAGTTGCCATAATTAAGCTCAAAGTTTCCCTTAGCATTTCCATGGATTCTACCTTTAAATTGTTTTCTAAACTTAGTTTTCTTAGGGGATAGCATATTCATTATCGTACACTACCTTGCTCTACTTGGTTTTTTTCACTACCATAAGGATCTTTAATTAGAATCTCACCTTTATTAATCCAAACTTTAATTCCACAAATTCCATACGTTGTTTCAGCCTTTGCAGTTGCATAGTCTATATCACACCTTAAGGTATGAAGAGGAACACTACCTTCATGATATTTTTCAGTTCTTGCAATTTCTGATCCACCCAATCTTCCGCTACAGACTATTTTGATTCCTTTTGCACCTAAACGCATTGAGGATTGTATAGCTTTTTTCATAGCTCTTCTAAATGATATTCGTTTCTCAAGTTGAACAGCAATATTTTCAGCTACTAATTTTGCATCGACTTCAGGTTTACGCACTTCCTTAATATCTATAAAAACCTGTAAATTTGACATTTTTGTAAGTACGTTTTTTAGATTTTCAATATCAGAGCCTTTTTTTCCAATTATTATACCTGGCCTTGAACTAAAAATTGTTAATCGTAATTTCTTAGCAGCTCTTTCAATTATAATCTTTGAAATGCTTGCGGATTTAAGCTTTGCTTCCACGTATTTTTTTATATTTAAATCTTCATGTAAAAGTTTTGTATAATTTGTTTTGGAAAACCATCGTGAAGACCATGTTTTATTGATACCAAGTCTTATACCGTTTGGATTTACTTTTTGTCCCATAAAATTATTTACTTTCTTCTTTGTTTGATATTTCTTTTCTCTCTTCAACTATAACTGTAAGTTTACTAAATGGTTTAATGATTGATGATGCCCTACCCTTAGCTCGCGGCCTAAATCTCTTCATGTGTAAACTTTTACCAACATAAGCTTCTTTGACAAACAAATTATCAATATCAAGTTGTTTATTGTTTTCGGCATTTGCTATTGCTGCATTCAAAACTTTTAGAACATTTAATGATATTCTTTTTTGAGAAAATTTTAATTGATTAACAGCTTTGCTTGCTTTTAAATTAACAATTGAACGTACAACATTTGCTAATTTAAGAGAGCTAACTCTTATAGTATTGTCTTTGGCGATAGCTATCATTTTATTATCCATAAATTATTTGCTTACTTTTTTGTCAGCTGTAGTGTGACCTTTAAATGTACGAGTTGGTGAAAACTCCCCTAGCTTGTGGCCCACCATATTCTCATTGACTGAAACTGGAATAAATTTTTTTCCATTATAAACACCAAATGTTAATCCAACAAACTGAGGGAGTATGGTTGATCGACGCGACCATGTTTTAATTACTTCTTTACGACCAGATTCTGACACCTTCTCTGCCTTCTTAATCAGAGTAATATCTACAAAAGGTCCTTTCCAAACTGATCTAGCCATTATTTTTTCCTTCTTTTAAGTATAAACACATTTGTTTTTTTGTTAGTGCGCGTTTTTTTTCCTTTTGTTGCTTTTCCCCAAGGAGTTACAGGGTGACGTCCGCCAGAAGTTCTTCCTTCACCTCCACCATGAGGGTGGTCGACTGGATTCATTACAACACCCCTAACTTTAGGCCTAAAACCAAGATATCTTTTTCTTCCTGCTTTACCAAGTTTAATATTTTTGTTATCCGCATTTGAAACAACCCCTACTGTTGCCAGACAGTTTTTATTAATTAATCTGATTTCTCCAGAAGCAAGTCTTGCCTGGACATACAAATCTTCTTTAGCAACTATCTGCACCGAAGTCCCGGCCGACCTTGCTAATTGACCACCAGCTCCTACTTTAAGCTCAATATTATGAACACTTGTTCCTATTGGAATATTTTTTAAAGGTAAACAATTACCTTCTTTAATCTCAGCTGTTTCGCTAGAGATAACTTTATCACCTATTTTTATTTTTTGTGGTAGTATAATATAACGAAATTCCCCATCTTCATATTTAATTAAACTTATGAATGCAGAACGGTTGGGATCATATTCAATTCTAATTACTTCTGCTAACATATCAAATTTATTTCTTTTAAAATCAATTACACGATATTTTCTTTTAGCTCCTCCTCCCATTCTTCTAGAAGTAATGCGCCCCTGATTATTTCTACCACCTGTAGAATGCAAAGGTTGAACAAGTTTTTTGTAAGGTTCACCTTTCCATAAATGAGACTTTGACACCAAAACTGTTCCTCTTTGCCCAGGTGTTGTTGGTTTTAAAATTTTTAATGTCATTTATTTAATATCCAAGGATGAATCTATTGTGTTGCCTTCAGCAAGTGTAACAATAGCTTTTTTTAAATCTTTCCTATACCCCGAACTTCCTTTGAAAGATTTAATTTTACCTTTCAAAATTGAAGTATTCACTTTTGTAACTTTGACTTTAAATATTCTTTCAATTGCACTTTTTATCTCAATAACATTAGAATCTTTGCTGACAATAAAAGAATATTGATTGTATTGATTCAAATTTGTTGATTTTTCAGTCATAAGAGGTCTGTATATAATGTTTAATGCACGTTCTTCAGTAGTTGATTTTAATTTGTTATTCATGAAAGCCTCTTGATAATTTTTTCAACAGCTTTTGTTTCAATAAATATTTTTTCAAATGTCATTAAGTCTCTTACATTCAAACCTTTATCAGATAGCATCGCAAGTCTTGGTATATTGGATGAAGCACGTTTAAAATTTTCATTACTAGCATCATCAATATGGATAAATAAAGCAGAATTAAAATCAAAGTTTTTTAAACTTTTGTGTAAATTTTTTGTTTTGTGATTATCTACTTTCAAAGAGTCAATAAAAATAATTTCCTCCTTGTCTGCTTTATTTGATAAAGCGCATTTCAAGGCAAGAGTTTTTTCCTTTTTATTTAAAGAAAAAGAATGGTCTCTATTTTGAGGTCCCATTGAAGTTGCCCCTCCTCTAAAATGAGGAGGTTTTGAACTACCCTGCCTTGCATTTCCTGTGCCTTTCTGTGAAAAAGGTTTTTTGGCTCTCCCTTTCACTTCTGATCTTGTCTTGGTTTTATGGCTTCCTTGGCGTAATTTTGCATTTTGGTATCGAATATATTGATGAATTAAATCTGGAAAAACTTTGATTCCAAAAATTGAATCAGATAGCTCAATTTCTGAGACATTTTTATTGAGGAGATTCACAACCTGTTTTTTCATTATTTTTTTCCCTTAACTGAATCTTTAATGAAAACAGTGGTATTTTTTTTACCAGGTACTGACCCTTTAATTGCTATTAAATTATTAGCTAGATCGATATCAACAATTTTTAGATTTTGCTTAGTTACTCTCACATTGCCCATGTGTCCCTCCATTTTTTTTCCTTTAAAAACTCTGCCAGGATCTTGACTATTACCCGTTGATCCAGCTTTTCTGTGTGAAAGAGAAACACCATGGGATGCTCTTTGACCACTAAAATTATGACGCTTAATTACTCCTGCAAAACCTTTACCTATACTTGTTCCCGTAACATCAATTTTTTGCTCTTTTTCAAAATGCCCTGCGTTGATTGAAGTGCCAATTTTTAATAAATTTTCTTCAATTACACGGAATTCTTTAACAATTTTTTTTGGCTTAATATTTAAAGACGCAAATATCTTCTTTTGAGGTTTCTTTATTTTTGGATTTTTAGATTTATAGTCAATACTTGCAAGCTGAATTGCAAAATAACCATCCTTGTCTTTTGTTTTCACTCCAGAAACAACACATTCTTCAATTTTAACCAATGTAACTGGAGATACAGAACCATCTTCATTAAAAAATGAGGTATTTCCAATTTTTGTACCTATAATTCCCGTTCTCATACTAAATTTTTATATCCACTTCAACTCCAGCTGATAAATCTAATTTCATTAGGGCATCAATTGTTTGGGGTGTTGGATCTATAATATCCAATAGTCTGTTATGAGTTCTAATTTCTAATTGATCTCTACTTTTCTTATCAACATGGGGAGATTTATTAACTGTAAATTTTTCCATTTTTGTTGGTAAGGGAATGGGGCCTCTCACTTTCGCCCCTGTTCTTTTTGCTGTGTTGATAATATCTGCAGCACTTATATCAAGAAGCTTATTGTCATAAGCTCTTAACCTGATTCTAATATCTTGAGATTCCATTATGCTAATTTTGCCTTTACTTCTTCAGCTACATTGGAAGGTACTTGCTCATAATGATCAAATTGCATAGAATAATTTGCCCTTCCTTGAGTTAAAGATCTTAAATTGTTTACATAACCAAACATGTTGGCGAGAGGTACCATTGCATTGACTACATTAGCATTCCCTCTAGTATTCATCTCTTGAACTTGACCGCGGCGACTATTTAAATCACCAATTACGTCACCCATATACTTTTCTGGTGTAAGAACTTCTACCTTCATAATCGGTTCCAATAAAACTGGATTTGCTTTTGCGATACCTTCTCTAAATGCTGCCCTTGCAGCGATTTCAAACGCTAGAACACTTGAATCTACATCGTGGTACGCACCATCATTTAAAGTTGCTTTAAAATCAATACAAGGAAAGCCTGCAATAACTCCAGATTGTTGTTGGGCAATCAAACCTTTTTTGACGCCTGGAATGTAATCAGTTGGTATGTTTCCTCCTTTAATTTTATTAATAAACTCATATCCACTTCCTGGCTCACCTGGATCAAAAGAAATCTTAACTCTTGCGAACTGGCCTGCTCCTCCTGATTGTTTTTTATGAATATAATCAACATCAGTTGATTTGGAAATTGTTTCCCTATAAGCAACCTGTGGCGCCCCAACGTTTGCCTCAACTTTAAATTCTCTTTTCATTCTATCTACTAAAATTTCTAAATGAAGTTCTCCCATTCCTTTAATTATTGTTTGCCCACTTTCTTCATCATTTGTAACTCTAAAACTAGGATCTTCTTGCGCCAATCTGCCAAGCGCTATTCCCATCTTTTCATGATCAACTTTTGTTTTTGGCTCAACAGCAACTTCTATTACGGGATTAGGAAAATCCATCTTCTCAAGAATAATGGGTTTAAGTGGATCACATAATGTTTCTCCTGTAGTCACGTCTTTTAAACCTACTAATGCAACAATATCTCCAGCATTAGCCTCTTTAATCTCTTCTCTATTATTGGCATGCATGAGTAACATTCTTCCAATACTTTCTTTTTTCCCAGAAGTTGAATTTAAAACACTATCTTTTGTAGAAACTGTTCCTGAATATACTCTAGCAAAAGTCAAACTTCCTACAAAAGGATCTGTCATAATCTTAAATGCCAAAGCACTAAACGGTTCATTGTCATCACATTTTCTGGATAATTCTATAGACCTATCCTTAACATCAACACCCTTAATATTATCAACATCAATAGGTGAAGGCATGTAATCAATCACAGCATCAAGCAACGGTTGGACCCCTTTATTTTTAAAAGCCGATCCGGTTAAGACGGGTACAAAATTACCCTTAATTGTTCCTAAACGAATACATTTTTTTATATCTTCCACTGAGGGTACTTTCCCTTCAAGATAAGTTTCCATAATTTGATCATCTTCCTCGACAACCTTTTCAACAAGTTTCTCTCTATATTCTTTAGATTGCTTTATCAGTTCTTCAGGAATATCAACAATATCAAATTTCGCACCCAAACTTTCGTCTTGCCAGATAATTGCTTTATTAGAAACTAGATCAACAACTCCTTTAAAATTTTTTTCTAAACCAATTGGTAACTGAAGAACAAGAGGGTAAGAACCTAAACGCTCGGATATCATATCTACTGTCATAAAGAAATTAGCTCCAGTTCTGTCTAATTTATTAACAAAACACATTCTTGGAATATTGTATTTATCTGCTTGTCTCCAAACTGTTTCTGACTGAGGCTCAACCCCAGCAACGCCATCAAAAACTGCAATGGCACCATCTAAAACTTTAAGTGATCTTTCAACTTCAATTGTAAAATCAACGTGACCTGGTGTATCAATAATATTAATCCTATGATCATTCCAAAAACAGGTTGTTGCTGCAGAAGTTATTGTGATACCACGTTCTTGTTCTTGTTCCATCCAATCCATTATTGCAGCTCCGTCATGCACCTCACCAATTTTATGAGATTTTCCAGTATAATATAAAATTCTTTCTGTTGTTGTCGTTTTACCAGCATCAATATGAGCCATAATACCGATGTTTCTATATTTTTCTAATGGATGGGCTCTAGACATATCAACCTACCATCTAAAATGAGAAAACGCTCTATTAGCTTCTGCCATCTTATGAGTTTCTTCTCTTTTTTTAACTGCATTACCTTTATTATTATGAGCATCAATAATCTCACTTGCTAAACGTTCCCTCATCGTTTTTTCATTTCTTTTGACAGCGCAATCTACAATCCATTTCATTGCAAGGGTCTGGGCTCTTCTTGGTCTAACTTCCATAGGAACTTGATAAGTTGCTCCACCAACCCTTCTAGATTTAACCTCTAAAGTAGGTTTCACATTAGCCAAAGCTTCATGAAAAAATTCTAATGGTTCCTTATCAGTCTTTTTGGAAACAATATCAAAAGCTCCATAAACAATTTTTTCAGAAACTGATTTTTTTCCATCAAGCATAATTCTGTTCATAAACTTAGCTATGACCAAATCTTTAAATTTATGATCTGGTAAAATAGTTCTTTTTATTGCTGCTCTTCTTCTAGACATTTTATTGTAATTATTTAGGTTTTTTTGTTCCGTAAAGTGAACGTCTTTGTTTTCTTGAGGTTACTCCTTGAGTATCTAATGTACCTCTCAAAATATGGTATCTTACCCCTGGTAAATCCTTCACTCTACCACCTCTCAATAGAACTACTGAATGTTCTTGAAGATTATGGCCTTCTCCTGGAATATATGCTGAAACTTCGTGTCCATTAGTAAGCTTAACCCTTGCAACTTTACGTAATGCTGAATTGGGTTTCTTGGGAGTAGTAGTATAAACTCTTGTGCAAACACCTCTTTTTTGAGGACAAGCTTCTAACGCAGGAACTTTATTTCTTTTTTTTACTACTTGCCTACCATTGCGAACAAGTTGATTTATAGTTGGCATTTACTATTCCTCTGTCAAGCGTTTGAAATGAATTTTCCACTACCATTGACCAAAAGTAGCGCGTATTTATTTATAAGGACTACATAAGTCAAGAGAATAAAGGTAATTATTGCTCTAGATTTTTACTATTTTCTTGTATTTTTTTCTTTTCAGCAAGTTTAGCCATATCTCTAGAGTGAGCTAATTTAGTATAAGTAGTAGTCATGCTTCCTGTTCCGGCTGGTATCAATCTGCCAACAATAACATTTTCTTTTAATCCAGTGAGATAGTCAGTTTTACCTTGTGTAGCTGCATCTGTTAGAACTTTAGTGGTTTCTTGAAAGGAAGCTGCCGAAATGAAAGAATCTGTTTGTAAACTCGCCTTAGTAATACCTAAGAGAACATCTTCATAAATTATCGGTTTTTTTCCATCATTTTCAAGTATTTTATTAATCTCAAAAATATCTTTCTTTTGCTTCTGCTCTCCAACCAATAAACCTGAGTCACCTGCATCTTTAATACGGCCTTTTTGCAACATCTGCCTTGCTATAGTCTCTATGTGCTTATCATTAATATAAACACCTTGTAACTTATAAACTGATTGAACTTCTCTAACGAGATATTTTGCGAGTTCTTCTATTCCCAAAATACGCAGTATATCATGAGGTACAGGCGTTCCTTCAACTAAAATATCTCCTTTTTTTACAAAATCTCCGTTTTGAACATTTAAATATTTTGATCTTGGAATTAATATTTCAAAGTTTTCATTGTCGTCCAAACTAGTTATTATCAATCGTCTTTTATTTTTAAAATCTTTACCAAACGAAATTTTCCCATCAATTTCACTCATAATAGCAGGATCTTTAGGCTTCCTTGCCTCAAATAGCTCGGCCACACGAGGGAGGCCACCAGTAATATCTTTGGTTTTAGAAGATTCTTTGGGAATTCTTGCTATTACTTGACCTGCTTTAACTTTAGCTCCATCTTCTATGCTAAGAATTGTATCAATTGACATTGGATAAGAAAAAGCATTTGTATCTTCAGCGTCAATTTCATCATCGTATGATTTTACAATATTTATTGATGGTTTAAAATTTTTTGATTTTGGATTTTGGCTCCAATCGATAATAATTTTACTAGAAATACCTGTTGTATCATCAACTGTGTCTCTAAATGAGATGCCCTGTTTGAGATCTAAATATTTGATGAATCCATTTTTTTCTGCAATAATTGGAAGAGTGAATGGATCCCAATCAGCGAGCAATTGATTAGCTTTAACATTTTGGTTATTTTCGATTAAAATTTTTGATCCAAAAGGAATATTTAATGAAAATTTTTCTTCATTATTTGAATAAATATAAATTTTTGCATTTCTTGTTAACAAAATTTTATTACCATTCTGATCCACAATATATTTTAGATCATCAGTTCGAACAACTCCATCAATCGGTGATGATACTGAAGATTGTTCAACAGAAGCGCTAACTGCTCCTCCAATATGAAATGTCCTCATCGTAAGTTGTGTACCAGGTTCACCAATCGATTGAGCTGCAATAATTCCAACAGCTTCACCTATATTTACTGCAGTACCTCTAGCTAAATCTCTTCCATAACATTTTGCACATATTCCATTAAGAGTTTTACACGTTAAAACTGATCTAATTTTCAAAGAACGAAATTCTAACTTTTTTATTTCATCTAAATGAGTTTCTTCAATAATGTCTCCACTTTTTACAATAATATTATCTTCAGCATCTTTAATATCATTAACTGGACATCTACCTAGAATTCTATCTTCTAATGGGGATGTGATATTTCCCGACTCAATGATTTCTTCAACAAGCACACCTTTTGTAGTTTCACAATCATCTTCACGTATTACTGCATCTTGAGCAACATCTACAAGTCTACGAGTTAGATATCCGGAACTGGCTGTCTTTAATGCTGTATCCGCAAGTCCTTTTCTTGCTCCATGTGTAGAAGTAAAATATTCTAATACTGATAGTCCTTCTTTAAAATTTGACTTAATTGGGTTTTCAATGATTTCCCCTGAAGGTTTAGCCATTAAACCCCGCATACCGGCTAATTGTTTTAACTGAGCTGCTGATCCTCTAGCTCCTGAATGTGCCATCATATAAACAGAATTTATTGGCTTGTTATCTTCGGTCTTGGATATAGTTTCAAGCATTTTATCAGCAACTTGATTGGTACAATCTGACCACGCATCTACAACTTTATTATATTTTTCACCTTGAGTGATGAGCCCGTCTTGATATTGATTTTCGTATTCCTGAACTGTTGCTTGAGTTTTATCAAGTAGATCTTTTTTTTCGGCTGGAATAATTAAGTCATCTTTCCCAAATGAAATTCCAGCCTTGGCAGCATACTTAAATCCAATTCTCATTATATTATCAGCAAATAGCACGGTTTCTTTTTGACCGCAAAAACGATAAATAGTATCGATAATATTGCTAACTTCTTTTTTTGTTATAACCTTATTGAATAATTCAAATTTAATGTGTGGATTCAATGGAAGAGCATTACCTAATATCATTCGACCAGCAGTAGTTTCTATTCTATTATAATTATTGTTAAAGTCCTTAACTCTAGAAATAATTTTAGTATGAAGTGTTATAACTTTATTTTCTAAAGCTTTTGTAATCTCATTTAAATCTAAAAAATGTCTGCCTTGACCAACTTGATTTTCTCTCATTATTGATAAATAATAAATGCCCAAAACAATATCCTGAGAAGGAACAATTATGGGTTTACCGCTAGATGGAGATAATATATTATTAGTACTCATCATTAATACTCTAGCCTCAAGTTGTGCCTCAAGACTCAAAGGAATGTGTACAGCCATTTGATCTCCATCAAAATCGGCATTAAAAGCTGTACATACTAGTGGGTGTAATTGAATCGATTTTCCTTCAATTAAAATCGGTTCAAATGCCTGAATACCAAGTCTATGCAATGTTGGTGCTCTATTTAATAATACAGGATGCTCTCTTATAACTTCTTCAAGAATATCCCAAACTCTAGGATCTTTTTTTTCTACTAATTTTTTTGCAGCTTTAATAGTATTGGCCCACCCATATATATCTAACTTATGAAAAATAAATGGTTTAAATAATTCAAGAGCCATCGTTTTTGGCAATCCACATTGATGAAGTTTTAAATTTGGTCCAACAACTATGACTGATCGACCAGAATAGTCAACTCGTTTCCCCAATAAGTTTTGTCTAAAGCGTCCTTGTTTACCCTTGAGCATATCAGACAAAGATTTTAAAGGACGTTTGTTAGTCGAAGTTATAACTCTACCTCGTCGCCCATTGTCAAATAATGCATCAACTGATTCTTGAAGCATTCTTTTTTCATTTCTTATAATTATGTCAGGAGCTCGGAGATCAATAAGTCTTTTAAGTCTATTATTTCTATTAATTACTCTTCTATATAAATCATTTAAATCACTAGTAGCGAATCTGCCTCCATCAAGAGGCACAAGAGGTCTTAATTCAGGAGGAATTACTGGCAATACTCTTAATATCATCCATTCTGGTTTATTTTTAGAAGAAATAAAATTTTCAATTAACTTTATTCTTTTAGTAATTTTGGTTTTCTTTAATTCTGATTTTGTTTCAGTCAATTCTAGTTTTAGTTGCTCATAATCTACTTCAAAATCTATGTTCTTTAACATCTGCTCAATAGCTTCGGCTCCTATTGCTGCACTAAATGAATCTTCTCCGTATTGATCCTGATAATCAATATATTGATCTTCAGATAGTATTTCACCCTTTTTTAAATCAGTTAAACCAGGTTCAACAACAATAAATTGTTCAAAATAGAGAACTTTTTCCAAGTTCTTTATTGTCATATCAAGTAAGGTTGCAATTCTACTTGGCAATGATTTCATAAACCAAATATGGGATACAGGTGCTGCTAATTCTATATGCCCCATTCGATCTCTTCGAACTTTAGAAAGAGTGACTTCCACACCACATTTTTCACAAATAATACCCCTAAATTTCATCCGTTTGTATTTGCCACATAAACATTCATAGTCCTTTACAGGTCCAAAAATTCTAGCACAAAACAAACCATCCTTTTCAGGTTTGAATGTTCTATAGTTAATTGTTTCGGGTTTTTTTATTTCTCCAAAAGACCAAGATCTTATATTCTCGGGACTAGCAATAGAAATTCTTATACTGTCAAACGATTTAACACCTAAATTTTGATTAAAAATATTAATTAATTCTTTATTCATTATCGACCACCAATTTGTTTACTGTATTTTGTGTTTTAGAATTTTGTTTGAATTCTATATTTAATCCTAATGATCGGAGTTCTTTAATCATCACATTAAATGATTCTGGTGTACCTGATTCAAAGTTTTGATCTCCCTTAACTATAGATTCATAAACTTTAGTTCTACCAGCTACATCATCAGCCTTGATTGTAAGAATTTCTTGTAAAGTATAAGCTGCTCCATATGCTTCAAGGGCCCAAACTTCCATTTCACCAAAACGCTGACCACCAAATTGAGCTTTACCACCTAAAGGTTGTTGAGTAACCAGGCTGTAAGGCCCAATGGATCTCGCATGTATTTTTTCATCAACCAAATGATGAAGTTTTAGCATATAAACATAACCAACAGTTACCGGTCTTTCGAATTGCTCTCCTGAAATACCATCAATCAGAATCTCCTGACCAGTATTAGATACGTCTGCTTGTTCTAATAGATTTGTGATATCTTTTTCTTTAGCCCCATCAAAAACTGGTGTGGCAAATGGCACTCCTTCTTTTAAGTTATTTGCTAATTCAAGAATTTCATCATCGTTCATCTTATCAACTTTTTTCTTATGTGATTGGTGATCATAAATTTCAAGCAACTTATTTTTTATATCCCTAGTGTGTCCTGTTGTTTGCAATTTACCTAGCATATCTTTTACTTGTTGACCTAAAGAAGCTGATGCCCAACCTAAATGTGTTTCTAAAATTTGACCAATATTCATTCGACTTGGAACACCTAAAGGGTTCAAGCAAATATCAATAGGGGTACCATCTTGCAAATAAGGCATATCTTCAACTGGACATATTTTTGATATCACGCCCTTATTTCCATGTCTTCCAGCCATTTTATCACCGGGCTGTAATTTTCTCTTAACAGCTACAAAAACTTTAATTAATTTTAAAACACCTGGTAATAACTCATCACCACTTTGAATCTTATCTATTTTATTTTCAAATTTTTGATTAATATTTCCAAGTTGATTTTCATAATTTTTTATTAAAGACTCTATCTGTGTTGTAACTTTTTCATCTTCAATGTTAATTTTCATTAAGGCATTAACATCTAAGTTTTCTAATTTCTCAAAACTTAATTTTGATTTTTTATCAAAATCATCATGACCAGAAATGAATGTTTTCCCAACAAAAAGTTCTTTTAAATGATTACCAAAACTATAATGAAGAATATCAAGTTCATCATCTCTATCTTTTGAAACACTTTCAATTTCAGAATTTTCTATAGATATTGCTCTTTGATCTTTTTCAATTCCCCTACGAGAAAAAACTCTAATCTCAACAACTGTTCCTTTGACTCCAGGAGGAACTCTAAGACTTGTATCTTTAACATCGGCAGCTTTTTCACCAAATATAGCTCTTAGTAATTTTTCTTCTGGAGTCATTGGAGTTTCTCCTTTTGGAGTTACTTTGCCAACTAATATGTCTCCCGAAGCTACTTCCGCACCAACATAGACGATGCCTGTTTCATCAAGATTTCTAAGCATTTCTTCACTTGCGTTTGGTAAATCTCTAGTTACATCCTCAGGCCCAAGCTTAGTATCCCTAGCCATAACCTCAAATTCTTCGACATGTATAGAAGTAAAAACGTCTTCTTGCACAATTCTTTCAGATATAAGAATTGAGTCTTCGAAATTGTATCCATTCCATGGCATAAAGGCAACTAGAACATTTCTGCCTAAAGCTAACTCCCCCAAATCAGTTGCTGGTCCATCTGCAATTACTTGATTTTTTGCAACCTTTTCTCCCACATTAACCAAGGGTCTCTGATTAATGCAAGTATTTTGATTAGATCTTTGAAATTTTAAAAGATTATAAATGTCAATTTTATTCAAAGAAGTATCTTTTTTATCAGTTACCCGAATAACAATTCGATTAGCATCTAGTTGATCTACAATTCCTTCACGTTTTGCAACAACTGTAGAACCACTATCTTTAGCAACTGTATATTCCATACCGGTTCCAACAAGTGGCGCCTTAGGATTAATTAATGGTACAGCTTGTCTCATCATATTTGATCCCATCAATGCTCGGTTTGCATCATCATTTTCTAAAAAAGGAATTAAAGAAGCAGCAACTGAAACTAACTGTTGTGGAGAAACATCCATTAAATCAATAGAATCAATATCAGTATTAATAAATTCACCATTTTTTCTACAACTAATTAATTGATCTTTAAATTTTCCTTTTTCATCGATAGCTGCATTGGCTTGAGCAATAACAAAATCCTCTTCGTTAATTGCGCTTAAATAAATAACTTTTTGTGTAACCTTGCCATTAGATACTATGCGGTAAGGAGTTTCTATAAATCCATATTGGTTAATTCTAGAATAAGAAGCAAGGCTATTAATCAAGCCGATATTTGCTCCCTCAGGTGTCTCAATTGGACATATTCTACCATAATGAGTTTGATGAACATCACGAACTTCAAAACCTGCTCTTTCTCTATTTAATCCTCCAGGCCCAAGAGCGGAAACTCTTCTTTTATGAGTAATTTCACTAAGAGGATTTGTCTGATCCATAAATTGGCTCAATTGGCTTGTCCCAAAAAATTCTTTAATTGATGCTGACACAGGTTTCGCGTTTATAATATCTTGGGGCATAATATTATCAACCTCAAGTGAACTTAAGCGTTCTTTAATTGCTCTATCCATTTTTAATAAACCAACCCTGTATTGGTTTTCAAGAAGTTCTCCAACAGAACGAATTCTTCTATTTCCAAGATGATCAATATCATCTACCTCACCTTTTCCATCTATAAGATTGTGCATGTGCTTAATAACATCCAAAATATCACTCTTATCAAGAACTCTTTTTTCAATTGGCGTGTCTTTTTTAAATTTAGAAATTATCTTTAATCTGCCAACTGCAGACAAATCATATCTATCTGCATTAAAAAACAAATTGTTAAAAAGCATTTCAGCTGTCTCAATTGTTGGAGGCTCGCCTGGTCTAAGAATTTTAAATATCTCAAATAACGCCTCCTCTCTTGATCGAACCTTGTCTAATTGCAGAGTACTTCTGATATATGAACCAATTTCAATATTATCGGTTCTTAGAATATCAATTTTGGTAATATTTTTTTCATTAATAAAATCAATAAAATCTTGATCAATTTCAAAACCTGCTTCGTAAAAAATTTTACCTGTTTTTTCATCTATAATATCACTTGACAAATAATGTCCAAGTAATGAACTTTCTTCAATAGTTAAAGAATTTATCTTCTTTTTTAATAATTCATTAATTGATTTTTGGTTAAGTTTTGATCCTTTTACTAATATAGTTTTGCCACTATTTGAGTTAAAAAAATCATAATTTAAGATCTTAGCCTTATAAAAACTTATATTTTCTTTAAACTGCCATCCAAATTTATTTTTTTTATATTCTATTGAGTCATAGAAAAAATTAAGTATTTCTTCCGCGGACATACCCTGGATTTTTCTGGGATCTGGGTCGATTTTTTTGTTATCACATTCCTTTAGGTACTTCTCAGAAATAGAGCTTGTTAAGCATTTTAATAAAGTTGTTACAGGAAATTTTCTTTTTCTATCTATCCTTGCATGAATATTATTTTTTGCATCATGTTCAAAATCTAACCATGAACCTCGATAGGGAATTATTCTTGCGTTAAATAAGAGTTTACCACTCGTGTGCGTTTTCCCAAAATCATGATCGAAAAACACTCCAGGAGATCTATGCATCTGACTAACAACTACTCTTTCTGTGCCATTAACTACAAAAGTTGCATCTTTTGTCATTAAAGGAATATCTCCCATATAAACTTCTTGTTCTTTAATATCCCGAACTGATTTCGTTCCAGCTATCTCATCAATATCCCAAACAATTAATCTAAAGTTAACAAGTAACGGAGCTCCAAATGTCATCCCACGCTGAGAACATTCATCTACGTCATATTTAGGAACTCCAATATCATAACTAACAAAATCAACTGTTGCTCTTTCAGTATAGTCATTAATTGGAAAAATAGATTTAAAAACTGCATGCAGTCCACTATTTTGGCGTTCTTCAGGTTTTGTTTTTAGTTGTAAAAAATTATCAAATGATCTTTTCTGAACTTCAATTAAGTTTGGCAAAGATGTCACAAGAGGTATTTTACCGAAGGATCTTCTAATTTTTTTTAAATTTATAAAATCAAGACTCATTTTTGTTCCTTAAAATTTATGATGAACCCTCGATAAATTTATCGAGAGTTCAAAAATAATTATTTTAATTCTACTTTTGCGCCAGCTGCTTCAAGAGATTTTTTCATATCTTCAGCATCAGCTTTGGCTACACCTTGTTTTAGAGTTTTTGGTGCTCCTTCAACAAGATCTTTTGCTTCTTTTAATCCAAGACCTGTTATTGTACGAGTTTCTTTAATTACAGCAATCTTTTTAGATCCTACTTCAGTTAAAATAACATCAAAGTCAGTTTTCTCTTCTGCAGCAGATTCTTCAACATTAGCAGCTGGTGCAGCAGTAACGGCAACAGGTGCTGCAGCTGACACACCCCATTTTTCTTCTAATAATTTGCTTAATTCTGCAGCTTCAATCACAGAAAGAGACGATAAATCTTCTACTATTTTATTTAAATCAGCCATTATTTTTCTCCTTTAAACCTAGTTTAACTTTCCTAATTCTTCACTTCGTGAACTCATTAATCGCGCCAATTGTCCGCCTGGTGCCTGTAATACAGAAGCAATTTTTTTCGCTGGAGCCATTAGGATACCAAGCAATTTTCCTCTGATAGCATCAAATGATGGAAGTGTTGCTAAAAAATAAATTTTACTTTTATCAATTTTTTCGCCATCGTAACTACCTCCAACAATTTTAAAATTTTCTAATTTTTTTTCAAAACTAACAGCAACTTTAGCCGGCAAAACTGGGTCGCTTGAATAAGCAATAGCAGTTGGGCCAGAAAATAAATCAGCAATTGACTCATAAGGAGTATCAGCTAGAGCTAGCTTAGTAAGTCTGTTCTTAGTAACTTTGAATTTTGCTCCGTTGTCTCTCATTTCTTTTCTAAGTTTATCTGTTTCAAGAACAGATAAACCTGCGTAATGAGCTACAATAACTGAAGAAGAACTGTTGAGTTCATCTTTTAGTTTTTGAACGAAATTGTTTTTGTCAGAACGTTTCACTTTCACTCCGGTTTGTGTTGAGGTTACCCTCAGTTAGCTATTGTTAACAAGACAGCCAAGTTAACAACAACCTGTCAAGAAGCCAATCTAATGACTTACTTCAGTCTATGCAGGAAATTAAGCTTTGCAGCACCTACAGTCTTTGACAGGTGACAGCAACATTTCTGCTACTATCATATTGGATTAAGATTAACGCAAACTTGTTGTATTTATCTGTAATCCAAATCCCATAGTTGAAGCTATGGAAACTTTTTTTATAAACGATCCTTTTACCGCATCAGGCTTACTTTTAGAAATTGATGTGTAAAATGATTTTAAATTTTGTAATAAATCCTCTTCTGTAAAATTTAATTTTCCAATACCAGCATGTATGATTCCAGCTTTGTCATTTTTAAACTGAACTTGGCCAGCTTTAGCATTTGATACAGCTTTTCTAACATCTTGTGTTACTGTACCTAATTTAGGATTTGGCATCAGACCTTTAGGTCCTAGTATTTTGCCTATTTTACCAACAGTTGGCATCATGTCAGGTGTAGCTATAAGCAAGTCAAAATTAATTTTACCATTAGTTACTTGCTGAGCTAGATCTTCGTCCCCAACAATATCAGCTCCTGCATCACTTGCCTCCTTTGCTTTGTCTCCTTTTGCCATCACCGCAACTCGAATTTTTTTGCCAGTACCTTTTGGGAGGCTAAGTACACCACGTACATTCTGATCAGTTTTATTTGAATCAATTTTTAAATTAACAGCAACTTCAAGACTTTCATCGAACTTGACATATGAATTTTCTTTTAATAATTTAATAGCTTCTATTGGTTCATATACTTTTCCAATTTCAAGTTTCTTAATTAAATTTTTTCTATTTTTTGATTGTCTCATTTACTCAACAACCTCCATTCCCATAGAACGTGCCGAACCTTTAACCGTATTTGCTGCACCTTCTAAATCAATTGCATTTAAATCAACCATCTTTTCTTTTGCAATTTTTTTAACATCTGCCATTGTAACTTTTCCTTCCATTGTTCTTCCGGGTGTAGAATTACCTTTTTTAATTTTTGCAGCTTTTTTTAAATAATGACTTACTGGAGGTAATTTAGTTACAAAATTAAAAGTTTTATCTTTGTAGGCTGTAATTACAACAGGTATTGGAGCCCCCTTTTCAAGATTTTTTGTTTTCTCATTAAACGCTTTACAAAAATCCATGATATTTAATCCTCGTTGTCCTAAGGCAGGCCCAACTGGAGGAGATGGATTAGCCCCACCTGCTGGAATTTGTAATTTAATGAACTCTAAAATTTCTTTAGCCATAGTAATTTAAACCTTTTCTACTTGTGAATACTCTAGATCAACTGGTGTTAATCTGCCAAATATAGAAACTGCAACTCTTAATCTAGCTTTTTCTTCATCAATTCGCTCTACTTCTCCATTAAACGATGCAAATGGCCCATCTATTACCTTAACCTCTTCACCAATATCATACATCACAGCTGGTCTTGATCTCTCAACTCCATCTACAACCTGCTCTGATATTCTCTTAGCTTCAGCATTACTAATCGGTATTGGCTTGCCTTTGGCACCCAAAAAACCACTTAATTTAGGAGTGTTCTTAATTATATGCCATGTATCATCGTTCAGATTCATTTTAATTAATATATAACCGGGAAATATTTTTCTCTCAGAATTTATTCGAACCCCTCTTTTGACCTCTACAATATTTTGTGTTGGAACAGATATGTCTTCTACATGTTCAGAAATGCCTAGTTTTTTTGCCTGATCCAAAATACTATCGGCTACCTTTTTTTCATAACCTGAATAAGCATGTAAAACATACCAACGACATTCACTCATTTAAAATCCTGAACCTATTTGAATTATTTTTTTAATGGAAAAAGACCAAATCTGATCTGTTAATAAAAAAAATAAAGAAAAAAGAATAATTAGTAAAATAACTATAGCAGATGAAAGAAATGTATCTTTTTTTTCTGGCCAAGTAACTTTTTGTAACTCTTGCCTAACTTGTCTGACAAACAAGGCGGGGGAAGTTTTCTTTTTTTCTATTTTCATATACTTTTTTTACATTGGCAGGAGTGGAAGGATTCGAACCCTCACCTCGAGTTTTGGAGACTCACGTGCTAACCGTTGACACTACACTCCTAAATGAGTTGCAAGGCCAACTGAAAGTCTACCCTGCAACTATTCTACAATTTCAGCTACTACTCCAGCGCCAACAGTTTTACCTCCTTCACGAATGGCAAATTTTAAACCTTTGTCCATCGCAATAGGGGATAAAAGACTCACTTCCATGGCAATATTGTCACCAGGCATAACCATCTCAGTACCTTCAGGTAGCTTGATTGTACCAGTCACATCTGTTGTTCTAAAATAAAACTGGGGTCTATAGTTTGAGAAAAATGGAGTATGTCTTCCTCCCTCTTCTTTTTTCAAAACATATGCTTCTACTTTAAACTTAGTATGAGGTTTGATTGATCCAGGCTTAGCCAAAACTTGACCACGCTCAACTTCTTCTCTTTTTGTTCCGCGAAGTAATACTCCAACGTTGTCACCCGCTTCCCCGGAGTCTAAAAGCTTTCTAAACATTTCAACACCTGTGCAAACTGTTTTTTGAGTTTCTTTAATGCCTAGAATTTCGATGTCCTCACCAATTTTTACAACTCCCTGCTCAATTCTTCCTGTAACAACTGTTCCTCTCCCTGAAATTGAGAATACGTCCTCAACAGGCATTAAGAAAGGTTTATCTGTTATTCTAGTTGGTTGAGGAATATGCTCATCAACGGCTTTCAGTAATTCTAAAATTGAGTTTTTTCCTATTTCATTATCCTTACCTTCCAAAGCTGCTAGAGCTGATCCCTTGATGATGGGGATAGTATCACCAGGAAATTCATAAGAAGTTAAAAGTTCTCTTAATTCCATTTCTACTAGATCAACTAATTCTTCATCATCTACTTGATCAATTTTATTCATATAAACAACAAGCGCTGGAACTCCTACCTGTCTAGCTAAAAGAATATGTTCTCTTGTTTGTGGCATGGGACCATCTGTGGCACTAACCACAAGAATTGCACCATCCATTTGAGCTGCTCCAGTGATCATGTTCTTCACATAATCCGCGTGACCGGGACAATCAACATGAGCATAGTGTCTTTTTTCTGTTTCATACTCAACGTGAGCTGTAGCAATTGTAATACCTCTTTCCTTTTCCTCGGGTGCTTTATCAATCTGATCAAATGCAGTAAATTCAGCTCCGCCTGATTCAGACAAAACTTTTGTTATAGCCGCAGTTAAAGTAGTTTTTCCATGATCCACATGTCCAATTGTGCCAACATTACAATGTGGTTTTGTTCTTTCAAATTTTGCTTTAGCCATATTATTTTACCCCAATATTAAATTTCATTTTTATGGAGCGGGTGAAGGGAATTGAACCCTCGTAGCCAGCTTGGAAGGCTGGAGCTTTACCACTAAGCTACACCCGCTTTATTACTGACTCACTCACTCTTCAACTTTTTCTCCTAATCCTCCAAATTGGTGGAGGGGGTAGGATTTGAACCTACGTACGCTCACGCGGGCGGATTTACAGTCCGCTGCCATTAACCACTCGACCACCCCTCCAATTTTGAAGAAAATGGCACATACTAAGTAAATAGTATGATTGTCAATCTAAAACAGCGAACTCTCCAGCGCAAACATTATAAATTCTTAACAGCGGGCTCCTTTTAGACAAATTTTGCTAATTTGTATAGATCTAGATTGTATTAAATAAGTATATCTGAAATATATCTTAATAAATGAAATCAAATAATAAAAGGAAATCAAATAACAAGAGATTAGCTGAAATATTTGGCACTCATGCTGTCCACGCTGCTCTACAAAATCCAAGTAGAAAACACGAAAAATTATTTATATCTCATCATCAAAGAAAGATTTTAGGTAAAGGTATTGAAAAATTAGTTTCTGATATCAATGAGTTACATAATAAAGAAATGTTTAAAATGTTTGGAAATGAATCAACGCACCAAGGAATTGTTCTGAGAACATCTAAATTGCAACAGCCAAGTTTACAAGAATTCATTAATGATACTTATAAAAATGAAACAGATGTCGTCGTTATGCTTGATCAAGTAACAGACCCTAATAATATTGGGTCAATTATGAGGTCCTGCTCATTATTTAATTCTAAATCAATTATTGTCTCAAATGACAATGCACCAGATGTAACTGCTACTATGGCGAAGGCTGCTTCCGGAGCACTTGAAAGTGTAAATTATATTTCAGTTGTCAACTTATCGCGAGCTATGATTCAATTTAAAAAAAATAATTATTGGATTTATGGATTTGACAGCAATAAAAACAACAATCAAAATATAAATTTAGATTTACCAAAAAAGTGCGTTCTAGTTTTTGGATCGGAAGGAAAAGGTTTGCGTAATCTCATAAAAAAAGAATGTGATACCTTAGTCTCAATACCAATGCAGACTCATGAAAAATATAGTATTGACAGTTTAAATGTATCTAATGCTTGTTCTATCGCTCTTTACGAACACTTTAAAAATAACATTAAATAAATGGTGCCGCGTGTCGGAATCGAACTGACCACCTGATGATTACAAATCAACTGCTCTACCAAATGAGCTAACGCGGCACATTATGTTTTCTCTACTTTTTTGAATATTTAGTTACTCAAAAAAAAATTTGAGTACCACATGAGTACCACAAATTCAATTTTGATTTTATCATATCTTATAAAAAGTTCGTAGAAGAAAGCCTATAAGTATACTGTGCTAACTATTCTTACTTACTATAGAGATACTGTGTTAGATATTCCCTTACTTGAGAGGTCTGTGTAAAAAAACAAAGAAGTAGAATCTTTCCTTTGAAAAATAAATACTTTTAATTCAATTAAACTTTCATTTACCTCTCATTTAGATTCAATTTCACATCATTTTCATTAAATTTCATGCATATTTGATCAATTTTTGAGTAAGTTGATGATAGAATAATATCTAAATGACAATCATTGCAAATTTTCAGTTGCTTGCTAATTTCAATACATGGGCAAATACGAAGATCTTTTCCGCTTGCAAGGAATTAGATGACACAGAATATAAGAAAGACAGAAAAGCATTTTTTTCCTCTATTCACGGCACTCTTAATCATTTGTTAGTAGTTGATAGGGCATACATTTCCCGCATAGAAGGGAAAGATCATGGTCTGAAAAGTTTAGATCAAATCCTATATGAAAAATTATTCCAATTAGAAGAGGCAAGAATAAAAGAAGACAAACGCTTATTAGATTTAGTTAATAACCTATCAGAGGAAAGCATACATAAAGAAATAACATATAAAGGTTTTGAAACAGGTAACCAAACCTATACGATTAACCTAGTACTGATAACTTTGTTCAACCATCAAACACATCATCGTGGTCAAATACACAACATGTTATCGCAGGCAGGCGTTAAACCACCTCAAATTGATATTCCAGATTTTGTAAAATAATATTTACTTTGCCCTCAACATTCCTCGTGAGTTGGTGGCTATAAAAAATTAATCATAGACAGCTGTTTGAGCAAAAGACATTAAGTTTTCAAAGATTGCATCTGCTTTTGGTGGATTATCAACTACTTTTGTTGCCCCCCAATTACCATTTTTACTTAGGTTTTGTCTATCTATCCAAACAGTTGTCATCCCTACAGCTTTTGCTGGTATGTGATCATGGAAAAGACTTTGTGCAACATGAAGAATTGAATCCTTTTTTATTCCAAATGTTTGTTTTACACTTTTAATCATATATTCAAAGTTAGCAGGATTTGGTTTGTAAGAGCCTATTTGCTCAGCAGTATAGATTGCATCAAACTCCACCCCAAGCCGACGACTTGAGTCGGTAAAACCTGCATCATTGACATTGGATAAAATTATAAGCTTAAATTTAGTTTTGAGTTTTCTCAATGCATCAGCACTGTCAGCAAAGGCTGGCCAATATGGCACTGAGTTACCAAATTCTTTATCCAATCCTTCATTAGACTGTAAATTGTTTCGTTTGGCAAATTGCTGATGAACATTGTATAGCACCTCTGGATAAAGCATCGAAGGAGTATTTGTTTGTTGTGCCTCTTCTAGTTCTGCAAAATGACTTAGCACTTTTTCCTTGGAAAGATCAGTCCTATTATTTAAAAGTACAATGCGTTGGAAAGCATTCCAAATACCAGTTTCCCAATCAATTAGCGTACCATAACAATCAAAGCTTAAGAACTTATATTGATTGTAATCCATAATATTTGTTTCTTCCTATATAGCTTTTAGTAAAAATAATAAACTCAACATTCCTCGTGGTTGGTGGTAGGATAACTGAGAAAGGAAAAAAGATATGTTAAGACTAGTAAAAAACTTAAGCGAGAACTTTATC
>Ga0209554_1000197_pt1 | contig 50025 bp, 48 predicted proteins | sample MarorgKNORR_S2LV_5_FD_188221 | JGI IMG/M metagenome (GOLD analysis project Ga0209554, IMG submission 188221) | Marine microbial communities from the Southern Atlantic Ocean, analyzing organic carbon cycling - Bottom_A/KNORR_S2/LV (SPAdes) (version 2) | ecosystem: Environmental > Aquatic > Marine...
CTAGCGCCCCAAGTGAGAATGCAACTGTAAAGGATCAAACAGAACCAAGCATTACACCAGTCTCAAAAGATGAATTTGAGGATGACATACCTTTTTAGTTTTTAAATTGCAATGTGTTTTTTAATAATGAAGCCTTGAATTAATCTTGAGCTACAAGTCAAACGTCTCCAAAACTACAAATGCAATCGCATTTTGACTCTCATCAGAGATACTTAAATGAGCCTGTTTAATTTTCTTTTCTACCAAGAACTGTCTTAATTTTTCACTGGGAATGAAGTGCGGTTTACCGTTCTCATTATTTCGAACGGTTAAATCTTGAAAGCTAACTACACGACCGATTCCAGTCCCTAGAGCTTTAGCAAAGGCTTCTTTGGCTGCAAAGCGCTTTGCACAATATGCCGCACTGTCAGACTTGTTTGCAAACAAGGCTTGTTCATGCTCACTTAAAACTCTTTTAACAAAGCCATCTCGATTTTTTGAAAGGATCTTTTTTACCCTGTCGATGTTAACAATATCAGTTCCTACACCATATATCATAAACCCCTTGCCTCCAACATTAAGGCTTTCATTTCAGTTGTCGCATTCGCTAGGCCTGCAAAAACTGCCCTGGAGATAATTGAGTGACCAATATTGAGTTCAACAATTGAATCAATTTTTGCAATAGCAAAAGTATTCTCAAGTGTTAAACCATGTCCTGCATTAACCTGAAGGCCCAAACTGTGTGCATATTCACAAGCCCCTTTTATTTCATTATATTTTAATTCACGTTCGGCAAGATTAATTGCATCAGCATATTTTCCTGTATGAATTTCGATTACAGGTGCGCCACAAGCCATTGCTGCATCTATTTGTTTCTTATCAGCATCTATAAAAAGTGAAACTCTTATATTATTGTCCTCTAGTTGAGAACAAACTTCCTTCATACGTGGTAATTGAGAGGCTACATCTAGACCACCTTCAGTCGTCAACTCTTCTCTTTTTTCTGGAACTAGACAGCAATCTTGAGGACTAATTTGAGAAGCAATTTTTAGCATTTCATCGGTTGCAGCCATCTCTAAATTCATTTTTATTTTTAGTGTTGCTTTTATCTCTTCAACATCTTTATCTTGAATATGACGCCTATCTTCACGGAGATGAAGCGTGATGCTGTCAGCACCCGATTTTTCACAGATGAGTGCAGCTTCTAGTGGACTGGGATATGTAGTACCTCTTACTTCCCTTAGTGTCGCAATGTGGTCAATATTAACACCCAAATAAATACTCATAATTTTTTTAACTAGTTTGCAAAAAATAATTCCCTACTTTTCAGTGGCCTTTCGCCAAGAATTGACCTTAGGCGCTTTCGATTTAATTTTTTTAATATAGCTAAATGACCGACACTTAAACGGTCATTGTCATCATCATTAACCACTAACAGAACTTCACCGGGTATGTTACCATCTACTTTTGCAACAAAGCCTTCGTGCTCCTGAAACTGGTACTCAAGTTCAGAATCAATAGGACTTCCTGTAGAGTCCTTATTAAATTCTAAACCATAGCCAAGCTCCTCTAACAACAGGTTTTCAAACAATCTGAGGGAGTATTCTTTTTCAGCATCTGATTGTTCATTAATCATTATTAAGTAGTGCCAGTACCCATCAAATACCTTTTGGTGTTTTTCAGCTTCCGGTAATAGCCTTGAAAGAAGTTCATTTGTATAGATTGCAAGAACTAGATCATTGCCTAAAAATCTGCGTGGCTGGTCACTAGATTCCCAGTTGGTTAGATTTTTGAGTTCACTTCTACCTTTAAAAGAAATATTCAGACGTTGAAACATTTGCAACGAGGTCTTATTGCTACGAGCACCACGGGCAACGAGACGAATTTTTCCATAGTTACGGGTAAAAAAATCTAACAAAAGGGAGCTGTCCTGATACATTCTCCGATGAATTAAAAATGCTGGTGTCAATTCTATTTTAGTCATAACCCAAAGAGGCTAAGGCCCTTTTATCATTAGACCAACCTTGTCGCACTTTAACCCATAATTCTAAAAAAACTTTCCTTTCTAAAAATCCCTCAATACTAACACGAGACTCCTCACCTATTTGTTTAAGCATTTTACCTTTGTCGCCAATTACAATCTTTTTTTGAGATGGTTTTTCAACAAAAATTCTAGCTGCAATTCGATACATTTGACCATCCAAATCAAATTTTTCAATTTCAACTGTCAAATCATAAGGTAGTTCGTCCGAAAGATTGCGCATCAATTTTTCGCGAATAAACTCAGCAACTACAAATCGCTGTGATCGGTCGGTCACATAGTCAGATTCAAATAATGCTTCTTGTTGTGGTAAATACTTCAGAATTAGTTGCCTTAAGTCATTGGTGTGATTTTTTTTAAATGCCGATAATGGGAAAACTTCGTTAGCTTGAAATTTTTCTCCTAAATTTTCTAAGTAAGGAAGTATTTCATCTTTAGTGTTTAATTTGTCAATTTTATTCACACAAAGAATAATTGGAACTTTTATTTTCGTTAAATGCTCCATTGCACGTTCATCTTCTTTGGTCCATTTAAGAGCTTCAACTAGCCAAAGTATCATATCCACATCTGAAATGCTTGAGCTTGCAGTTTTATTCATATAGGAGTTGATTGCCTTCTTATTGCCAATATGAATACCTGGGGTGTCAACAAAAATCATTTGGTAGTTGATCTGAGTGTCTATGGCGTGGATGCGATGTCTAGTGGTTTGTGGCCTATGAGAAGTGATTGAAAGTTTTTGACCAATCAATTCATTAATGAGCGTTGATTTACCAACATTCGGCCGACCTACGACTGCAATAAAACCTGACTGAAAGTTCATGAGGAAGCCAGTCTTTCTAAAAGAAACTCGGCACAGGCTTGTTCTGCCCTTTTGATACTTTTTGCTTCTCTCTCCACCTCAAGGTCATACTCACTGACAATGCAACGTACATAAAAAATAGCATCATGATCCTGACCCTTCGTTTTAATTAGTTTGTATTGAGGAAGAGAATACCCTTTTTTTTGTAATAATTCCTGAAGCTGAGTTTTAAAATCTTTTAATGAATCTTCAGGGCTAGCATCATTTAGTAAGTCTTCATAAAGCTTTAAAACCACGCCACTAACAGTCAAATAGTCAGAATCAAGAAATATTGCTCCCAGAATTGCTTCAAAAGCATCTGCCTGAATCGATTCACGTCGAAAACCGCCACTTTTTAACTCGCCTTGACCCAAAACAAGGGTTTCAGATAAATTGATTGTTTTTGCTAGTTTTGCTAAGGTTTGCCCTCTTACTAGGTGAGAACGGAGCCTTGACAACTGTCCTTCATCAATTAATGGGAAGCGTTGATAGAGTTCACGAGAAATAATACAGCCAAGGATACTATCTCCCAAAAATTCTAATCTTTCATTATTTTTTTTACTAACACTTCGGTGAGTCAGAGCCTGTTTAAGTAACTCAACATTGTTAAATTGATAAGAAATATTTTTTTGTAATTTATCCATACAGCGAATTCAAGGAATGATGATCAAATTGCAATTGGCGCCTTAATTGCGTCGTCATGAACATAATTATAAAATTCAAAGTCATCAAATTGATAATCAAAGATACTGTTAGGCTTTCTTTTGATAATAAGCCTTGGTAAAGATTTTGGAGTTCTTTCTAGTTGAATATTAACCTGCTCAAAATGGTTCGAATAAACGTGACAGTCGCCACCACTCCATACAAAGTCACCCACTTCAAGATTGCATTGATGAGCAACCATGTGAGTTAAAAGCGCATAAGATGCAATATTGAACGGCACTCCAAGGAAAATATCAGCACTTCTTTGATAGAGTTGGCATGATAATTGCCCGTTAGCTACATAAAATTGAAAAATCACGTGACAGGGCTGCAAGGCCATACTTTCAAGCTCTCCAACGTTCCAACTTGAAACAAGAATTCGCCTAGAATCCGGTGAATTTTTGATTAATTCCATCGCCTCTGAGATTTGATCTATCACTTCACCATCAGCATTCTTCCAATGACGCCACTGTGCACCATATACTGGTCCTAATTCACCATTCTCATCTGCCCATTCATTCCAAATATTAACTTTATTTTCCTGTAAATATTTAATGTTAGTCTCACCACTCAAAAACCACAACAATTCATGGATGACCGACGGAAGATGGATACGTTTAGTTGTAACCAAGGGAAACCCATCTTTAAGATTAAATCGCATCTGATGACCGAAAACACTTACCGTGCCCGTACCTGTTCTGTCGGTTTTAATCGAGCCATGATCCCTTACGAGCTTCAAAAAATCTAAATACTGCTTCATAACTGTTTCTCTGAATAGTAAGACCTAAAAAATAAATAAATACCAATAACGAGCATCGGAAAGCTTAATAACTGCCCCATCGTTAACCACTCAAAAGCCAAATACCCTAATTGAGCGTCTGGCACTCTGATGAACTCAATTATAAATCTAAAGAATCCATAGAAAACCAAAAATAGGGAAGATGTAGCCATCAATGGTCGATTTTTTTTGCTAAAAATCCACAAAATGACAAATAGCACAACACCCTCGAGTAGAGCTTCAAAGAGTTGTGTTGGGTAGCGCTGAGCCCACATACCGCTTTGGTCAGGTGAATATACACCCCAAGCACTAGTAGTAACCTTACCCCAAAGCTCAGCATTTATATAATTACCAATCCTTCCAAAGGCCAAACCAAGAGGGACTAATGGAGCAATAAAGTCGGTTGTTTGAAAAAAGCTTTTTTTTGACTTGCGATTAAATAAAAGTATTGCAAGCAAAACGCCAAGAAAACCACCATGAAAAGACATTCCACCATTTTGAAAATCTAAAAAAATTAAAGGGTTGGCTAAAAAACTTGGCAAACTGTAAAACACCATGTAGCCTAAACGACCGCCCAAAACTGCGCCTAAAGCCCCATAAAAAATGAGATCATCAACTTGCTGAGTACTCCATTCATGACTCAAATTTGCTCTGTATTTAGCGAGTAAATAGGCAAGCAGAAAAGCCAATAAATACATTACACCATACCAATGTATTTTTACAATACCCAAATCCAGAATTACGGGATCAATAACGATATATTTCATAATCTAGCAAATTTAGTTAGCTTTAAATCTTTTTTTAAATACAAAGGATGAGCTGGCTGACCTGATTTGTTAACCTTCAAACACATAAGGCTTGGAACGAGGCTCAATACTTGTTTGTCTCTACTATAGAGATTTCCATTATTTCCCCAAGCAGCGACAGTTATATCAGCTTTTTTTGATAGTGTCACAATATATTTATCATTGTCCTTTCCAATAGGATATTTTACTTTTTTAAGGTTGGAAGGTAATGTTGTTCTATAAGCAAAAAGATTCACCATTAAAAAGCCACCATACCCCCAGTTTTTTGCATAATTAACACATCTTCGTATCGTAGGATCATCCACTTTTTCGTCAGCGGTTGATGGATTAAGCCCTATAAATAAAACAAACTTCTTTTTCTTATCCCAAATACGGGAAAGTGAGTATCTATATTTACGACAACTTGAAAAGGTTGCGTTTTTATAAATAAATGTCATTTACCTCAACATTTGAAATATTTAGTAAACTGGTGCGTCCGAGGTGATTTGAACACCCGACATTCGGCTTCGGAGGCCGACACTCTATCCATCTGAGCTACGGACGCAATAAATCTATCAATGGATGATTTTAACAATTGCAAGAGATTGTATGAAAAAATCATTGTTTTTTCTCCACAAAAACTTTATTATTTCTCCATAATTAATAAAACAAAACAAAGTACAATCTAGCTCATTAATATAATCCTACTAATTCCAATATTACAGCATTGAATAGTTTAATCATGTCATCTCTAAAAAATTTATTAAAAACTATTTGTCTATTTACTTTATTTATGTTTTCAAGCATCTCCAATGTTAGTCTTGCAGATGACAATTATTCCCCCTTGGATTCTCCAGAATTTTTTGAAGGATTAAACACTTTTACAGCTGTCTATTCACAAATCAAACAACTATACGTCGATGAGATTGATGATGAAACAATGTTTAAGAACGCCATTAAGGGGCTGGTTGAAGGGCTTGATCCGCATTCAAGCTTTCTTGATCCAGAAGATCAATCTGATTTAAATGAAAGTACAATGGGCAGATTTGGCGGCGTGGGTATTGTTATTAGTACTAAGGGTAGTTTTATTGAGATTATCTCCCCCATAGATGACACACCGGCATACCGTGCAGGTCTTCAAGCTGGTGACATCATTCTACAAATTGGTGATCAAAATGTTAATCAAATCAACCTTGAAGAAGGCGTGAAATTAATGAGAGGTGCCCCAGGGACGAAAGTTAAATTGACTATTGGTAGACCCGATATCGCACCATTTGTTGTTGAAATAACTCGAGAAATTATTACTATTGTTTCTGTTAAAGGTCTTCTTTTGGATGAAGGTATTGGTTATATTCGAATCTCACAGTTTCAAAACCCAACTGCAGAATTAGTGGATGATATTGTTTCAGAGCTTGTCACAGAGAATGAAACGAAGCTTGATTCCTTAATTCTTGACCTAAGAAATAACCCGGGTGGCTTGCTAAACTCTTCAATTGATGTCGCCAATTTATTTATTGATAGCGATGGCATTGTTGTCTACACAGAAGGTAGAGTCTCGAAATCTGACGTTTCCTTCCCAACTGAAGCAGGAGATATCCTAAATGGGGCCCCTATTATTGTGTTGATGAATAAAGGTTCTGCTTCGGCTTCAGAGATTGTTGCTGGAGCACTGCAAGACCACAGACGAGCTATTATTATGGGTCAAGAGTCATTTGGCAAGGGCTCTGTACAGTCAATATTAAGTTTAGAGGATGGGTTTGGCCTCAAGTTAACCACAGCGCGTTACTATACACCTTCCGGAAGATCTATTCAGGCCAAAGGCATTGCTCCTGATATTTATTTAGAGGATATCACTCTAAGCAGTTTTGAAGACGCAATTAATTTAAGTTCTCAAGAAAAAGACTTAAAAAATCATTTATTGGCAGAGAGCCCTTCTGAACTATCCGAAGAAGACATCCTTGAAATGCAGGATGAAATCACTGAGAACAGAGACAAGGAATATATAGAGCTACTCAGGGAAGACTACTTTGTTCACGAAGCCATCAATGTCCTCAAAGCTTTAAAAGTTATTACCAACAAATAAATAACCAGGAAGCTGTGACTGTCATTTAAGCATTCAAAGACAGGCTCTGACGATTAACACTAATGGCAATCAGCCAACTAGTCGAACCCACCTATTCGGCTGAACTGCATGGTGTTATGATTCCAATCCCAATGCATCCAGATACCAATTGCCTTGCCAAGAATGTAATTTTCTGGCACATAACCCCAGAACCGAGAATCACTACTATGAGGTCTATTGTCGCCCATGACAAAGTAATGGCCTTCGGGAACAGTTGTTTTAGAAAGCTCTCTAGAGTGTCCTAAAGGGTAAAGCAAGATGTCATGGTCGGCCTGATCAATTAACTCCCTAATGTGACGATAACCGCTCATCGATTTACCCGAATCAACACCTTGATAAGCACCAATTTTTCTATAATCAACAGTCTCACCATTGACTGTTAGTTGGTCTTTTTCATAACTAATAGTATCACCTGGAAGAGCCACCACTCTCTTAATGAAATCTACGCCAGAATAGGCAGCACTATGCTCATAATTGGGGTACCTGAAAACAATAATATCGCCCCTTTCTGGCTTTGAAAAATCAATAATTTTAGAGTTTACTATCGGCAATCTGAAGCCATAGTTAAACTTGTTAACTAAGATAAAATCACCAGTTAATAGTGTTGGCATCATTGAATTCGAAGGCACTCGAAAGGGCTCAAAGATAAAGCCTCGAAAGACTAAAACCAACAACAGTACCGGGAAGAGCTCAATTGACCACTGAACAACTTTAGGTCGATGGCTATATTTTTCAGATTTTGAAAACTTTAAGAAGATTAGAAAGTAACAAACTTTTCTAAAAGTTGATCTCTTTTCAGTTACTTTGATGTCGCTTTCAGGTTGAGGTTTTGAGAAAAATAGTAGATCAATCAATACAATGACGATTGCCAAGAGCATTGCTAAAAAAAGCCAACTCAATACATCCCAGGCAAAGAAAGATTCGGCATTTTCAATTGTCATATTTTTTCTCTTTATAAAAAAAACGTATTATAGCAATTACCCTGAGCCAGGTTTTGAAGATTTATATAACACTACATATCGTCAAATTTCTTCAATATTCATACCAATTCTGTTAGCCAGCTCTACAAAATTTGGAAAGGATGTCTGAACATTATCGACACCTTCTATCTTGATGTCATATTCAGATCTACTTGAGGCAATTGCAAATGACATTGAGATACGATGGTCATAGTGAGATTTAATTACCAAATTTTGCTTACTAAATTCACCGCCTTGAATTCGAATTCCATCTTCAAGAACCTCATTTTTAATACCTAAAATTGTCAAACCATCAGCCATAACTTGAATACGGTCAGATTCTTTAACGCGTAGCTCTTTTGCGCCCGTCAATAGGGTTTCACCTGTTGCACAGCTTGCAGCAATAAAAATAACTGGAAACTCATCAATCGCTAAGGGTACAAGCTCCTGCGGTATATCGATTCCACGGAGTTCAGCTGAACAGACACGAATATCAGCAACCAACTCACCAGCAACAATCCTCTCATCAGTGAGTGTAATATTGGCGCCCATCAAGTCAAGAATATCAAGGATTCCTGTTCGTGTAGGGTTAATGTTTACTGCATTCAGTGTTATATCTGCCTCTTTGGCAATACTGGCAGCAACGATAAAGAAAGCGGCTGAAGAAATATCACTCGGCACTTCTATATCGCAAGCATGTAATTCACCACCACCCATTAACGAAATTTGGCCATTAGAAGTATTGACAGGGTAACCAAAACCTCTCAGCATCCTCTCGGTGTGATCTCTCGTTGTGCTGTTCTCAACAATGCAAGTTTCTCCCTCGGCATATAACCCTGCCAACAATAAGCACGATTTAATTTGGGCAGAGGCAACAGGAAGAGTGTAATTAATCGCTGATAATTTCTGATTGCCAGTTATAGATAAAGGTGGTTTTGATTCGTAGCTATTAATTAGAGCTCCCATCATACTTAACGGCTCAATCACCCTTGCCATCGGTCTTTTTGATAGAGACTCGTCTCCGCAAAGCTGAGAATTAAAGCTTTGAGCGCTGAGAAGGCCTAACATGAGTCGAATAGAGGTCCCAGAATTGCCTAAATCAAGAGGTTCCGATGGAGATTTTAAGCCGTGTTTACCTACACCACGAATAGCAATATTAGAGCCCGCTCTCTCAATTTGGACACCCATCTGTTGAAACGCCTTCAAAGTGGCAAGGCTATCTTCACCCTCTAAAAAACCAGAAACATTGGTAACGCCATTAGCAATCGATCCCAACATAATTGATCGATGAGAAATTGATTTATCACCAGGCACTTTAATTGAGCCATTTAATGAGTGGCAGGAATAAGCCTTAAAACTAGTCATCAAGATGCCTCAATCTATCCATGAATCACGGGTGTTTTTCGCTTCACGGAACAATGACTCAAGTTGTTCTTTATTTTGACTATCAATGGCATCAACTAGAACATTCAATGATTCTTGGTAGCCCTTAATGTGTGCAACGATTGCATCTCGATTATGAAGACAAATATCCCGCCACATGATCGCATCGCCAGAAGCTATCCTAGAAAAGTCTTTAAAACCACCAGCCGCATATACGGACGCTTCAGGGTGTTGACTAACGAGATAATTCACCAAAGAAAAGGCCAACATATGGGGCAAATGTGAAGTCATACCTAACAAGTCGTCGTGCGATTGTGGAGTCATAAAATCAACTTCAGCCCCTACCCCTTTCCACATCTTTGTAAGCATTTTTATTGATTCAGGATTGTTATTTTCTAGAGGAGTAATAACAACTTTTTTGTTTACAAATAAATCGGCGCCACTCACTTCAAAGCCACTCTTCTCTTTGCCAGCAATTGGGTGTGCCGGGATAAAGTTATCAAGAGCACCGTCAAACACTGCCTTGACGGCTTCAATAACACTAACTTTAGTGCTACCAACATCACTAATAACCATGTCTTCTGCTATATGAGGTTTCATTTCCTTAAGTATTGACTCATAACTTCCAACTGGTGTAGCGATAATTACCATATTCGCACCATCTAGGGCCTCACCTATATCTGTTGAATATTGGTCAATGACGTTGCCTTTTTGTGCTTTTTCAAGACGAGTTCTATCTCTTCCAAAACCAAAGACAATCTCAGACTGATGAGTTTTTTTAATCGCCTTCGCCAGCGATCCACCAATCAACCCAATACCAATTATGCAAACCTTTTTCATCATAATATTTTTTCCAGTGCTCGAAGCAAGTAAGTATTTTCTTTAGTAGTGCCAATCGAAATTCTAAGAAAATTATCCATCTCCACAGGACGCACAATAACACCCTCTTTAAGCAGACTATTATATATTTTCATTGCATTAGAAAATTTAACTGCAATGAAATTAGCGTGAGAAGGAATATAGTTTAATTTAAGGCGGTTAAAGCCCTGCTCTAGCTGCTTTAAACCACTATCATTCACCTTTCTAGATTCCTTTAAATAGTCCAAATCTGACAAGGCACAAATTGCAGCTATTTGAGCTGTATGATTGACATTAAATGGTTCCCTAATTCGGTTAATAAAATCCGCGATTGTTGGGCTACAAATAGAGTATCCAACTCTTAAACCAGCCAAGCCATAAGCCTTTGAAAAGGTACGAGTTATGATTAAATTGCCAAATACTTTTAACCATTCAATAGCCTGATCATTAATATTCAAATATTCAAAGTATGCTTGATCCAAAACCACTGGTATATGGCTAGGCACCTTAATTAAAAAGTTATATATTTCTTCGTCGCTTACCATTGTTCCTGTAGGGTTATTGGGGTTGGCAACAAAGATGAGTTTCGTGTTATTGTTAATTAACTCAAGCATAGCATTTAAATCGTGGCCGTATTCTTTTGCGGGGGCTACTTTTGCAGTTGCACCCAACGCCTGAGTAACTAATGGGTAAACAACAAAAGCATACTGTGAAAAAATCACTTCGTCTGTCTTCTTGCAAACAAACACTCTAGCGATCAATTCCAATAATTCATTAGAGCCATTACCCAATGAAATCATTTCTGTAGCTACATCTAAGTATTCACTTATAGCTTTTTTTAATTCATAGCCATTGCCGTCTGGGTATCTATGAACCTCTTTGAGCGAAAGTTTCATAGCCTCAACTACTTTCAGGCTAGCGCCTAAAGGGTTTTCGTTTGAAGCGAGCTTAATTACATTTTTTATTCCTAACTCACGCTCAAGCTCTTCAATCGACTTGCCTCCTTGGTATGGACTCAAGCCAAGAATAGATTCACATGCATTCATAAAATTGCTACAGGATAAGATCCAAGAATATTTAGTTTTAAAGCTTGCTTCTCAACTTCAGAGATAGCTTCTCTAACGTTTTTTTCAGTTTGATGACCTTCAATATCGATAAAGAACAAGTACTCCCATTTCACCCCAGGAATTGGGTGCCTGGCCAACTGCAATATATTTATTTTACGACTCTTAAATGGCTCCAACAAATCAAACAAGGCTCCAGGCTCATGTTTTGTAACAACCAATAAGGAAGTTTTGTCTTCAACTCCAGGAGGAATCTCATCTTTACCAATGGCAATAAAACGAGTAACGTTGCCAGCCCTGTCCTCAATATTTTTTGCTACACGCTGGAGGCCATAAAGATTCAGCGCAGCCTTAGAAGCTATAGCCGCAGCATTGGTTTCATCTTTCACCATTCGAGCAGCAAGTGCATTTGATGCTACGGGACGTTGCTCTGTATTAGGATAATGGTTTGACAGCCATCGATGGCATTGGTCAAATGCTTGTTGGTGAGCATAAATTATATTAATTTCTTGAGACTGATCTTGCATCATCAAGTGATGGGCAACAGCAATCTCAACTTCACCACAAATATTAAGGTCATGACTGTATAGCATGTCAAGGGAGGTTCCTATTACACCATTTGATGAGTTTTCTATAGGCACGACGCCATAATGAACGTTGTCAGTCTCTACTTGATGAAAAATCTCATCAATAGTGCCACAGTCTAGTGTTGACACTCCATGGCCAAAATGTTTTAAGGCTGCCTCTTGTGTGAATGTACCTTCGGGCCCAAGAAAGGCAACCTTGAGAGGTTGTTCAATTGCTAGGCAGGCAGACATTATTTCTCTAAAAATAAGAGCAACATCTTTATCTTTTAATAAACTTTGGTTTCTTCCAATAACTCGACTCAGAACCTGAGCCTCCCTTTCAGGTCGATAAAAGGCGCTTTGTGTGTTTGATTCTTTCTTTGCCTTAGCTACCTGAGCTGCAAGATCAGCACGCGAAGCTATAAGCAATTGGATCTTATTGTCCAAAGCATCAATTTCTGATCTTAGTTTTTTAAGTGTTTTCTCTTTCATTTTAATTGTAAATTTTATTAGATTTAGTGGGTTAGAGGTCAATCATTAAGATTACTAATACTTCTAACAAGAATTTTTTTCAAAATCACCCATAAATGATACTAAAGCTTCAACCCCTTCCATGCTCATTGCGTTATATATGCTAGCTCGAATACCACCAATAGCTCTATGTCCCTTAAGGGCCAAAAGGTTTTCATTTAAAGCATCTTGAATAAACAACTTGTCCAGTTCAGGGTTAGGCGTAAAAAAAGGTACATTCATTCTAGAGCGAAACCTTGTGGCTACATGGTTAGAATAAAAATCACTTAAATCAATTGCCTCGTATAGTAACTGAGATTTCTTCTTGTTATGTTGAGTAATTGATTTAATACCACCTAGCTCTTTTAACCACTCAAAAACAAGCGCTGCCGTGTACCATGCAAAAGTGCAAGGGGTGTTATACATAGAGTCATTATTTGCTTGAGTAGAGTAATCAAATAAAACTGGTTGATGTTGAACAACTTTCCCTATTAAATCCTCTCTAACAATCACGATTGTCAAACCAGAAACTCCAATATTTTTTTGAGCACCAGCATAGATCACACCAAACTTTGAAACATCAATCGGTCTAGAAAGAATAGATGATGACATGTCTGCCACTAATGGCATATCAATCTCAGGAATATAATCAAACTCTAGACCTGCAATAGTTTCGTTGGGAGTGTAATGTAGATAGGCGCCATCAGGGTCAATCTTCCAACTTGAATAGTCTTCAATATCAGTAAAGCCATTTTTTGTACTATCTGTACACACGTTAACGTCACAATATCTTGATCCTTCAAGGATTGCTTTCTCAGACCAATGACCTGTGTTGGCGTAATTAGCAATTTTTTTACCTCTTAAAAGGTTTATTGGAACCATAGAAAACTGCTGGGAAGCACCACCCTGTAAAAACAAAACCTTGTAATTATCTGGAATACTCATTAAGTCTCTCAAATCTTGTTCAGCTTTTTTTGCTAGCACCAGGAAGTCTACCCCTCTATGAGAGATTTCCATAACAGATGCCTTAGCATCTCTAAATTCTGGTAATTCAATTTTTAAACGTTCTAATACAGCTCTCGGCAATGCTGCAGGACCTGCACTAAAGTTATAAACTTTGTTCATCGAATTAATCTAAATTGTGAAAATTGACAACATTTTACCTAAGACTCCTAATTACGACTAAATATTGCATTGAATAGCATTTTGTAGATAGATTTAAATAAATTTTAAATTAACCTCTTAATAGAAAAAACTACTATAATTCACGAGAATTTGAATTATTGAAGTTGGTGCAAATCCAACACTGCCCTCGCAACGGTGTTTCTTCAAAAAGATGAGTCCGATATATAACCAAATTTTGTATTAACTACTACGATGGGTGGTGAGTTGTTGCAATGTATTCCATTACAATGCCTTCTCTGATGCCTTTTTTAATCAATGGATCAATGGAGGTATTCATGAATCTTAAAAACTTATTTTTGGCTATTATCCTTATAGCTATACAAATATCTAACACTGCAAACGCTTTACTAGGGCCAATAAAAATCACATTAAATACAGAATATAGGACATCAACTCCCGTAATTGGGCCAATTGCCACTTCAATAAAGCTTAATAAATCCGATATTAAGAAAACCGGTGCAAGTACTTTTACAGGGCTATTAGAAACTATTCCTGGAGTTTTATTCGAGGGTGGTCAAGGAAATCTAACTGCATTGAGAATTCGTGGAAATGAGGCAAGCCACACTTTGCTACTTTTAGACGGCAACAAAGTAACCATTACAGGAGGTCAACCTAACCTTGACGTTATACCGCTAGATCAAATAGAGCGTATCGAGATTACTAAAGGCCCCTTCTCTTCTCTTTATGGGCCAGGCGCAATAGGTGGCGTTATTCATGTATTTACGGATAAAGACATTAACTCAATTAGTAGCAGCAAGATTGATGTTTCATATGGATCCAATGGTACTAAGAAAGTTAGCCTTAATTCTTACTTTAAAGGTGACACTAGCTATGCAAATATTTCTTTAACTGATTTTCATACAGATGGCATTGATGCTACTGGAGACGGCGATCTAGATCCTATTGATAGAACTACGGTTGGAATAAACATCGGCACTGAAGTTTCAGATAAAACTTCTGTTAATCTTAACTTTATGAATACCAAGGCTATTATTGAATATGATGACTCCTGGAGTACCCCTAAGCCAGATAATAATTTACGACAATTTAATATTGGTGTAAGCCAAAAGTTTAGCGATAAATTTACCACAAACTTTGATTATATGAATCAAAATACTCAGCGCAGAGGCAACAAATACAAGCTCAATACTGTTTCTGTTATCAATGAGCTCCAATTTAATCATAGTAAATTATCTGTTGGATTGTCAGATACCGTTGATAAAGATATAGGGAATGCAAAAAATATAAAGCATACTGACCTTTTCTCTCAATGGCAGGGATTAATTATTGATAACGAATTATCAATTGGCGCTAGAATAGTTGATCATGACAAGTTCAGCACCCATTATACTTATAACTTTAATTGGGCTAAAGATCTCAGCAGCAGCCTAAGATTAAACGGCTCTTACGGAAGCGCTACAAATCTTCCTGATCACTACAAAAACAATTTAAATATAACTCAAGGCCAAACAGATCTTAAGCCTGAGCGCTCAAAAAACTTTGAACTGGGCTTAATAAAAGAGTACGGTTGGGGTACAACTGGAATAAAGCTATATAAAAGTAAAGTAAGTGATGCGTTTACTTATCTAGATCCGGATAACAACTGGCTCACAGATAATGCTTATTATAAAAATGATGGCACTGTTGACATTAAGGGAGCTGAATTGACTCTTGATACAGAATTATTTAGCTGGCAGCTTGATGCCAATATTGATTTCAATCAAGCCATCAACAAATCGACCGGCTTACAAAAAGGCAGAAGACCTAATCGCTCTATTGGAATCAATGTGTCCAAAACAAGTGGCAAATGGAAACGAAGTGCTAATTGGACAGCTAAATCATGGGCTTGGGATAAAGATGCTCATACAAATAACATAAAGTTAGGTGGCTATGGTTTGCTTAACTTAACTACAAGTTATTACTTCAATGAAGATTTGAGTGTTTATTTTAATCAGACCAACGCTTTAAACAAAAATTATGAAATGGCCCAAGGCTACAAAACGCCAGGTCGTTTATCAACTTTAGGGTTAACTTACAGTTTCTAGAAAATAAATTTAGCTATTCAATTTTCAAATTAGTTAAAAAAGTTAAATAGCTTTATAATAATATTTATGAACAGAACCAAATACTAGTTATGGAAAGCTCTTACAAAAAACGCATGCAACGTAAAAAAGCGTATATCGATTCTCGTATCGAGGCTGCAAATATTGACAAAGGAATCATTGTCTTATTAACAGGAAATGGTAAAGGAAAATCTTCCTCCGCTATGGGTATGATTTGCAGATCTCTAGGTTATGACATGAAGGTAGGTATAGTACGTTTTTTAAAAGGTGCACAAGCTACTGGTGAAGATATCTTCTTAAATAACCATGAAAATGTTTCTACTGTGTTAATGGAAACCGGCTTTACTTGGGACACTCAAGATCAAGAATTAGACAAAAGAAAGGCACTTGAGGCTTGGGTCGAAGCTAAAAAATTCCTTTCTAATTCTGACTTTAACCTTGTAGTGCTTGATGAAATTACCTACATGATTAATTATAAATATCTTGAAGAAAAATCAATCCTCAAAGCCCTTGCTAATCGACCTACAAATCAACACGTCGTCATTACTGGCAGAGCTGCCAGTGATAATTTAATTGAAGTTGCTGACACTGTTAGCGAAATACTAGACATTAAGCATGCATTTAGAGCCAATATAAAGGCACAAAAAGGGCTAGACTTATAAGTTTTAAGTGCTTTCGATTAAATACCGAATTGCTTGATTTAGGAACTCTATTGGGACAATCTTGATACCTTTATCTGCTTTTTTAGGTGCATTTGCTTTCGGGATTATAGCCACTTTAAATCCTTGTTTTTGGGCTTCAGATAAACGCTCTGAGGCATTAAAAACTGGACGAACTTCTCCACTTAATCCAACTTCACCAAAAGCTATCCAATCTTTCGGAATGACTTTATCTCTCAAACTAGAGGCGATTGCCATCATAACCACTAGGTCAGAAGCCGTTTCGCTGACTTTAATACCGCCAACAACATTTACAAAAACATCCTGATCAAAGGTCGCAATTCCACCATGTTTATGAAGAATTGCCAATTGCAGAGAAAGTCGATTTTGATCTAAACCAACACTCACTCGCTTTGCTGGGCCATTTGCTTGATCAACTAAAGCTTGAATTTCTATCAGTAACGGCCTGGTAGCCTCACGCACCACCATAACCATCGAACCAGGTGACGGTGTTTTTTGATTTGAAAGAAAAATAGAAGATGGATTACTAACCTGTTGCAAACCCTTTCCACTCATTGCAAAAACGCTAATTTCATTGACCGCACCATAACGATTTTTAACTGCCCTAATAACTCTGTAACGACCACCTGCATCACCTTCGAAATAAAGAACAGTATCAACCATATGTTCTAAGATACGTGGTCCTGCAAGTGCACCACCTTTTGTTACATGACCAATCAATATAAGAATGGTATGAGTCTGTTTTGTGTACTGAGTTAGTTGAGCTGCACAGTCTCGCACTTGAGAGACTGAACCTGGCGCTGAAGTAGAAAGATCAGTAACCATAGTTTGAATTGAATCAATAACAATAACTTTGGGTTGAACCTCTTTTGAAATCTTAAGAATTTTTTCTAAATGAGTCTCACTTATAAATAATATATCTGCTTTAATGCCTAACCGAATCGATCTCTCGCTTACTTGCTCAGCTGACTCTTCTCCACTGACATATAATGTTACGTTTGATCGATTAATAGCTGCCAGAGCTTGCAAAATAAGGGTAGATTTACCTATACCTGGGTCACCACCAATAAGAACCACTGAACCATCAACTAAGCCACCACCCAAGGTACGATCAAGTTCACTCAAACCTGTCGTTAATCTTGTTTTATTTTCGGTTGATATTTCAGATAAATTTTGAACTTTTGATGCCGGCAAGTCTTTTAGGCTTTCAGGCCTAGATGAAGTGACTTGAGAGACAACAATCTCTTCTAATGTATTCCAGGCCTCACACTCTAAGCACTGCCCTGCCCACTGATAATGGGATGCTCCACACTCTCTGCAAACAAATTCAATTTTAGTTTTAGCCATAACTGTGCATTAATTTTACAACTCATAAAGAGCTAAAAAAAATTCATTGCTTCTAAGAATCTATTGGAAAAAGAAAAAGGGAAACCTACTAAAATATTATGCCTAGCTATTAAGCTGCAATTCTATTTTTTCATCAGTTTATCAATTTCACTTTTGAACGCCTCAATGTCTTGAAATTGTCGGTAAACGGAAGCAAATCGAATATAGGCAACTTCATCCAAAGCACGTAATTCTTCCATCACCCACTCACCAAGAACAGAAGATTCAACTTCTCGCTCATTTTGTGACATCAACTTGCGCTGGATTTTTTGAATGGCTGTTTCAATTTTTGAAATTGAAACGGGCCTCTTTTCAAGAGCTTTTAGTAAGCCTGAGCGCAGCTTATCTTCGCTAAAGGTTTGCCTCGATTCATCACTTTTTATTAGTCTTGGAAGGTTTAGATCAACAGTTTCACGAGTTGAGTGTCTCTCTCCACATGCGACACATTCACGACGACGGCGAACTTGAGAGCCATCATCTAGAAGCCTTGTGTCCAGTACCTTAGTGTCATCTGATTGACAGAACGGACAGCGCATATAATTTACCTATAAACGGGAAATTTTACGCAAAGTTTTTCAACTTTTTCCCTGACATCATCCACAATAGATTCATTCTTAATGTCATCACAAATGTCACACATCCAATTAGCCAGATCACTGCATTCCGATTCACCAAAACCTCTAGTTGTTGCTGCTGGAGTGCCCACACGTATACCGCTGGTAATAAAAGGAGATTGCGGATCATTAGGCACTGCATTTTTATTAACTGTAATATGAGCTGAGCCCAAAGCAGCATCAACATCTTTTCCTGTCAATCCTTGTGAAATAAAACTAACTAAAAACAAATGATCATCAGTACCGCCGGAAATTACTTCATAACCTCGTTTCATGAAAACATTGGCCATAGCCCTTGCGTTCACTACAACTTGCTTTTGGTAAGCTTTGAAATCATCACTCATTGCTTCCTTAAAAGCCACCGCTTTAGCTGCAATAATGTGCATCAGTGGTCCACCCTGAATACCTGGGAAAATGGCGGAGTTGAGTTTCTTTTCAATCTCTTCATTGGCTCTCGCTAAAATCAAACCGCCACGAGGCCCTCTTAAAGTTTTATGAGTAGTTGTTGTCACTACGTCTGCAATAGCTATTGGTGAAGGATAATCACCAGTTACGACAAGACCTGCAACATGTGCCATATCAACAAACAAGTACGCACCAACGTAATCTGCAATAGATCTAAAACGATCCCAATCAACAATACGTGAATATGCAGAAAATCCTGCAATAATCATTTTTGGTTTGTGTTCTTGCGCTAATCGATCTACCTCATCATAGTCAATTTCTCCAGTATCAGCATTAAGGCCATACTGAATTGCATTAAAATTCTTGCCTGAAAATGATGGTGCAGCACCATGAGTCAAATGACCACCATGAGCTAAACTCATACCCAATATAGTGTCACCTGGAACCAACAAGGCCTGAAAAACTGCAGCATTTGCTTGTGAACCAGAGTGTGGCTGTACATTTGCATAATCAGCATTAAATAAAGCTTTTGCACGGTCTATTGCAAGCTGTTCTACAACATCAACATGTTCACAGCCTCCATAATAACGCTTGTAAGGGTAGCCTTCTGCATATTTATTAGTAAGTTGAGAGCCCTGAGCAATCATTACTGCAGTTGATGTATAGTTTTCAGAAGCTATTAATTCAATATGAGCTTCCTGGCGAGCTTCTTCAGCAGTAATTGCATTTGCAATATCAGAATCAACTTCAGCTAAAGTTAGAGATTTTTCAAACATAATTTCTTTCTAAATATAGACAAAAGGGACAATTTTAACCCACATTGATTTATTGAGTTAAATTCTTAGTGTTAACAGATACAAATAATACCAAAATAATCCATAAAATGATTTTCATTAGAGACAATCTGTAGTTTTTTACATTACTGGTAGATATTTTTTTTGATTGATTCTATCGTTGAAAAGTTTTATCATTTATCTGAATGGTAAAATTCTGTTTTTTTAAGATTTATAATTGTGTAAATGAGAGTATTAATTTTAGGAAGTGGCATTATTGGCACCACTTCTGCTTACTATTTAGCAAAACAAGGGCATGATGTCACTGTCATTGATCGCCAAAACAGCGTTGCCCTTGAGACAAGCCATGCCAATGCAGGTCAACTTTCTTATTCATTCACTTCTCCATGGGCCACCCCAGGACTTCCATTAAGTTTAATTAAATGGATGCTTAGCAAGTACCCTCCTTTAATCGTTAATCCAAAGCTAAATTCTGAAACTGTCAAATTTATGTATCAAATGCTCAAGAACTGTAATTCAAAAAGCTATGAGATTAATAAAAGCCGCATGGTTAGAGTGTCTAACTTTTCTCAAAAATGCCTATTAGAGTTAGAAGAAGATGTAGATATCTTTTATGAACAGCGTAAACAGGGTTCTCTGCTCCTTTTTAAGAGCGCTAAACAGATTGAAAATATTAAAAATGATCTTTCTGTTTTAGAGAAACTTAATATTCAACATGAACTCCTAGATTTAAATGGATGTATCCAAGCAGAACCCGGCCTTCATCATGTTAAGAACGAATTTACTGGCGGCCTGAGATTTGCCAATGATTGCACAGGTAATTGCTACCTTTTTACAAATCAGCTTTATAAAAAATGCCTTGAAATGGGCGTTAAATTTGAGTTTAATACTCATATTGAAGATATTCTATTAGAAAAAGAAAGAGTCTCAGCAATAAAGACAAATCTGGGTGAATTTGTTTCTGATAGTTATATAGTAGCTTTAGGAAGCTACTCATCAAAAATCCTGTCTAAAGTTGGTATTAATATTCCTGTATACCCAGTTAAGGGCTATTCAATTACATTGCCAGTTCTGAATAATGAAGATGCACCACAATCAACAATTATTGATGACACTTTCAAGATTGGCATTACCAGACTAGGCAATAACATTAGAGTTGCTGGTACTGCCCATTTAACGGGCTACAACTTAGAGTTAAGAGAAAAGTCACTATCTTTATTGAAACACGGATTAAACAGGCTTTTTCCATATGCAACAGGAGAATGTGATGACATGAAGTTTTGGGCAGGACTACGCCCAAATACCCCTGATGGCCCCCCTATCATTGGGGAAACGCCCTACTCAAATTTATACCTAAATACAGGACATGGAACTTTAGGATGGACAATGTCTCTCGGCTCTGGCAAACTGTTGGCAAGCATTATTTCAGGCATTGAGCCTGAAATCTCTATGGAGGGTATAGATATGAGTCGCTTTAATTATGCTAACAAAACTCTCTTAAATTATGGCTAGAAAGTGTACCGCTTCTATTAATCTTAGCGCAATTAAGGAAAACTATTTATACGCAAAATCTTTAGCACCTAGCTCAAAAGCCATCGCAATTATTAAGGCTGATGCTTATGGTCATGGTGCCATTAAAGTTGCCAAAGAGTTAAACGAAGTAGCTGATGCTTATGGCGTGGCTTGCATCGAGGAGGCTATTGAATTAATAAGCTCTGGAATAGATAAAATCCCAATACTATTATTGGAAGGAGTTTTTGAAAAATCTGAACTCATTCTTGTTGAAAAACATAGTCTAATTGTTACAGTATGTAATTCAGTACAACTTCAATGGCTTCTAGATGCTCATTTAAATAGGCCTATTGATGTATTTGTTAAATATGATTCTGGCATGGGACGCCTGGGCTTTCAAGACGATTCATTTACCCATGCAATAAATTTACTTGAAAAAAGCAACAATATTGGTGAAATAACTCTAATGACGCATTTTTCAAGTGCCGATGACCTAGGCAGCACTCTAACTACCAAACAAATCAGCAACTTTGATAACACTCTATACACAGAAAAATACCCGGGTTCACTTGCAAATTCAGCTGCAATTTTGAAGTGGAGTGAATCTCATAGAGAATATGTCCGTCCAGGCATCATGCTTTATGGATCTTCTCCATTTTCAGAAAAGACCCCTCTAAAGAAACTCACCCCAGCAATGACTCTATCATCGCTCCTTATATCAATTAAAAGCTTTAAAGCAGGACAATCGATTGGCTATGGTTGTCGCTATATTTGTAAGAAAAATACACTAATTGGAGTTGTGGCTATTGGTTATGCTGATGGTTATCCACGCAGCGCAATAGATGGCACACCTGTTTTCATAAATGGTGTAAAAAGTAAAATTGCTGGAAGGGTTTCAATGGACATGATAACGATAGATTTAACTGGTGTTCCGAATCCACAAATAGGTGATCGCGTTGAGCTTTTTGGTGAAAACGTCTCTGTGGATGAAGTTGCTAAATATTGCAACACAATCTCTTATGAAATTCTCTCAAAAATCACAAGAAGAGTCTATAAAGCATACATCTGATCTACTACAAACCTCATATAATAAAGATTATTTAAAATTCAATTTTTTATATTTAAAGACTCGCTCTATGCTGACAAAAAGTCAAATACAAACTTTCAGTCGAAATGGCTATGTGGTTATTAAAAACTTTATAAACAGTCGTCAACGAATACTTTTAATGCAGCGAGCAGAGCAACTAATTGATGAATTTCAACCACCACCCTCAAAGCATTCAGTGTTTTCTACTGATGAACAAGAAAGAACGAGTGACGAATATTTCTTGAACTCAGGCGATCAAATAAGATTTTTCTTTGAAGAAAAGGCAATTGATCAAAACGGTAACTTCACTGTCCCTAAACAAAAATCTATCAATAAAATAGGTCATGCTCAACACATTCTAGATCCCGTATACAAAGAAGTGATTAATGAGTTAAACTTTCCAAAATTAGGTAAGCAGTTGGGTATCAAAACACCGAGGGCTTTGCAGTCAATGCATATCTTTAAACAACCTAGCATTGGAGGTGAAGTAGGTCTGCATCAAGACTCCAGTTTTTTGTATACAGAACCAATGAGTTGTATTGGTTTTTGGTTTGCACTAGAGGACGCAAACGAAGAGAATGGCTGCCTACAAGTAATGACTGGTGGACACAAAATTCCACTCAAAAAACGATTTCGTTTATCAGAAAACGGAGGCACAGAGTTTGACCTTTTAGATGACGTTCCATGGCCTGACCAACCCCTTGATATGCTAGAAGTTGAGGCAGGTACCTTGATTATATTGCACGGCCAATTACCACATTATAGCGCCGCCAATAAATCAACTAAGTCTAGACAAGCTTTTAGTCTACATTTGGTGGACCAGGACTGCTATTATGCAAAAGACAACTGGCTTCAATCAGGCCTTTAATAGAATCTCCTACAATATGAAAAAAAGAAAAATAACTGATATTTATAAGGTAGATTTTTTACCTTTCGACCGATACGGCCCGGTTGTACCAAAGATGAGTTGGCACAAGATTAGTTTTGAGGAAAAAACTGGTTTTGGTAGCTTTATTTTAAAGATGGATCCTGGTGCAAGAAGTACTCCACACACTCATATCGGTTTTGAAGAGTTTTTGGTGATAGAGGGTGAACTGATTGATGCAGATAATACGGTTTTTAAAAAAGGCGACTTTGTTACCTTTGAGCCTGGCAGTAAGCATTCTTCATATACAGAAAAAGGTGCCTTATTAATGGTTTTCCAAAGGGGTATAAATAAACCAATCAAGTAGTGTCTTGGTCTGATTGAGATTCCAGCGCCTCTTCGGCAATAACTTCCATAGCAACTACACTTGGCCTCTGCCCCATGACCTGGAAGTTTGTCTGCTCAGACTCATCAACATCTTGGTTAATCATCATCATCATTAACATTGTAACAGCAATAATCAAGTGAACAATGCCCATATAGAGCATAAACCCAAACATTTCAAAGAGTTCAAGAAAATAACTCATTGTAAGGGGCCCTAGTGCTGCAAAAACACTAAACACAAGAACGATAGTTCCACTCGCACTGATCATTTGTTTTGGTTCCAGACGATCATTGGCTTGTGCCACACCAAGTGAATATAGCGGTAAAGTAAAGGCACCTACTAGAGCACTTAATATTAGAAAAATTGTGCTTGTAAATTCGAATGATGCCAAAACGATACAAATGCTAATAACACTGGCACAACACAACAAAATGACTTTTCTTCGATCAATCTTGTCTGACAACCAGCCCAGGGGCCATTGAGAGACTGCTCCAAAGCCAATAAAAAGTGTCATAAAAAGTGCTGTTTCAGACACTGATAAGCCCGCCTTAATAGCATAGATTGTTCCAACACCAAAAAAACCGGCAGAGGCAAGTCCAGATAGACCAATCGTTGCCACACCTGATGGTGAGGCTTTCCATAAGGCTCGAAGGCCAAGTGACTCTTGAACATCCGTTTCTGGTGCTTTAATTTCTGTTAAAAGTATCGGTATTAATGAAACCGACAGCAAAATAGACGCCAACAAGAAAAGGCTTACACCTGAAGGGTCATCGACGGCAAATAAGCCTTGACCAAGTGCCAAACCTCCCCAAACAATAATCATGTGAAATGAAAATATTTGCCCTCGATTTTCGTTTGAGGAAATCGAATTTAACCAACCTTCAACTATAATCATAATGCCAATAATACAAAAGCCAGACAAGAATCGAGCTACAAACCATACTGGCGGCTCAATAAACAAAATTTGAATTAAAATTGCCGTGGAAGCTATCGATGCATATGCAGCATATGTCCGAATTTGACCCGTCTTTTTAATTAGTTTAGGTGACAGCATAGAACTGGCTAATGCGCCGATAAAAAACCCTGACATTATCAGACCTGTTGTCAAAACCGAGAAACCCTCAAAGTCAGCACGCCAGCTACTTAGAGTTCCTTGCAGGCCGTTTCCTAATCCTATGAAAAATATTCCTAGAAATAATGGCCAAATTGTACGAATCACGGTACTTAACATATCAATTTTTTGAGTTAACTGTAGACAAAAATCACAATAAAACTAGCTTAGTTTATCACGACATATTTTATTTAAAAACGCGCATTTTAATATATTTCATTATCAAATTTAATAAACATGGTAAAAAGTTTTTTTATGGGTACAACACCCCAAAATAATTGGCTGATTTATATACTTGAATGTAGAGACGGCAGTCTCTATTGTGGCATCACAAATAACTTAGAGAAACGTCTCAAACAACACAAAGGGGAAATTAAAGGTGGAGCTAAATATACCCGCTCACATTGGCCTTGCAAATTAGTTTATGAAGAAAAGTCATCAAGTCGAAGTGAAGCTTTGCAAAGAGAGGTAATTATAAAAAAAATGTCAAAAGTTGAAAAACAAACTCTTATTAATTCTTTCAAAGAAGATTCAAGTTAGATTATGGCTTGCCAGCTGCTTTTTGGAGGCTACTAAGGTCACTTAAGACCATCTCGGAGTGGGTTTTTGGATCTACAGATAGATATATTTTGGCAATGTTTCCTTTAGGGCCAACGATAAAGGTATTTCTTTTTGCCACTTTATAAAACCAGAGATTGCGTAACGAATCATACAACTTAGATACCTCCCCTGTTTCATCAGCAAGTAATGAGAACGGTAAGTTGAACTTTTCGGCAAAAAGTTTGTGTGATGCAACACTATCAAGACTAAGACCGAAAACCTCAGCTTTACTTGCAATGATACGTTTTACTGCATCTCTAAAATCGCAAGCTTGGGTTGTGCAGCCAGGAGTGTCATCTTTAGGGTAAAAATATAAAATAATCCACTGACCCTCATAATCACTCAAAGTGTGGGTTAAATTGTTTTGGTCTTTTAAACTAAAGTTTGGCGCCTTGTCACCAACCTTGAGTCCCGCAATTGACGCTGAAGAGGCTGTCAAAAGAACTGCGATTACAGATGCTGTTATGATTGATTTGAGTTGCATGAATTGAACATTATAATGCCTTATCAAAAGATCTACATTAATTGAGAGACAAATTGAGGGTATAAGACTTAAAAAAAACTTTTAGTGTTTTCTTTTGCCTTGTTTCGAACCTTGTATAGCGCTGTGATACCAGGCTAAGGCCTTTTTGAATTGATATTCATTAATGTTATTTCTTTTGCAATAAGCACTAGTTCTACTATCGCTTGGATTCTTGACTATTGATTGATTTTGTACTTGATTCATTTTTGGTTCCTTAAAAAAAGCTTTAGCTGGCTGGTAGGAGCAACCCGCCAGCTATAAAGCCGCTACCTCAGTTACCAAACGGAGAGTGAATGGTAAGGGTGTTCGAGGTTCTTAATAAAAGAAAAATCATGTCCTGAATTAAATTATTAATGTCAACACGCTGAGTTTCAATAGTATTGTTTTTAGTCATTAGAGAATTTTTCGGCACACGTGTTGTGATATCATCAAACATAACAACCTTGAGCTTTGCTATCCCAGCACTGGCATTTGCAACTTTAAGGGGTTGTCGTCGCATTTTTCTCTAATTAACTAAAAACAATGACCCCATCATAGGTGATACAGATAGACGTCAAATGTTTTATAAATGAAGTTTTGGTGAAGATTGCGTGAAGATTGTTTTTTTTATTGAATTTTGCACTACAATAATATCTTTTCTTATAGGGGCTTGCTTGCATGCAACATATTCTGATAGTTGAAGACGATAGAACGATTGCTGAAAGTATAGCCTTCATTCTTGAACAGGATTCTTTTAGCTGCCAGTGGTTTGATAACGGTCGTGATACTCTAGACTATATAGAGAACAATGAAGTAGACCTTATGCTCCTTGACGTAGGCTTACCTGATATGAGTGGCTTTGATGTCCTGCGAAAAGTTCGCATCAAATCAAATTTACCTGTCATCATTATTTCTGCCAGGGATGATGAGTCTGACCAAGTTCTTGGTTTAGAGGGGCTAGGTGCCAATGGATACATAACCAAACCCTTTAGTCCCAGATTAGTTGTTGCTCATGTGCGTTCACAACTAAGACGTGATCGTGCTGATAAAAACCCTAAATCAAAATTTAGCATTAATCAAGCCATGCAAAGAGTATTGTTTCATAATCAAGAGCTGACCTTAACACCGGCTGAATTCAAAATTCTGTCTCACCTAATAAAGCACCCTAATCAAGTTCATACAAGGGAATATTTGATGAATATTATATGGGATAGACCCCACGGCTCAGATGAAAAGACAATCAATACGCACATCAAGTCTATACGTAAACGTTTACACGAAATTGATGAAATGAACGATTACATAGAAACGCACAGAGGTATCGGCTACAGTCTTATTGAATGAAATACTTCAAATTAAATATTGGCACCAAACTATTTATTCTTTACTTTGTAATCAGTAGCACTCTGGTTTGGCTTTTTGCTCATCGCACAAGTATAGAATCTGCGAAAGAGGTCATGGTTGAGGTAGCAATTATGTTTAGCAAAATTGCCTCGCAAAATATCAAAGACGCTGAAATTGATCTTACTACTTTTGAAGGTGTTATTGTTGACTACTTCCAGTCACCACATGGTGATGAAAGATTACAGAATCTAGCGATTTACATTACTGATAAGGATGGTATTCTTATCTTGGACTCTCGTGGTTTAAGCCTAGGAACAGATATGAGAGCTCATTTAGAGGTCGACTCAGCATTGTCAGGTCAGCGTGGGATAAGTAGAATTTCTGCCGAAACTGTTCGTGGCCCTTGGAAAGCAAGAGGAGTAAATATTGAATATTTTTATAAACCTGAATTCTTACATGTCTCAAGCCCTATTTATGACAACAGACAACAAGTTCAAGGAGTTCTTGTCGTAGTAGCTCCGATGTTAAACCTAATGAATAAAGCCCGTTTATATAGGTTCATCTTCTATATATTTCTCCTCTCTTTATTTTTTGGTGCCTTAGGTAGCTACAGAATTTCAAGAAACATTCGTCGCCTGGAAAAATATGCTACAAAGCTTTTCAAGGGTGAAGATGTATCGATTCCTAATTTAAACGTTCAGTTTAATAAACTTGCTATGGCCCTAGAGAATGCTCGAAGTGATGTTGAACTTAAGGATGACGTTGAAGAATATATTGAAACACTTGCACATGAATTAAGAACTCCCATTACTGGGATTCGGCTAACTGCAGAAAATCTGTTAATACCGATGGGTATTGAGAATTATCTTCTAGAAGAGAAAGATGATCAAAAACATAAAGAATTAACTGAAGAAGCTAAAGTTAGAAAACAATGGATTAAAACCATTCTTAAAGAAAATAAGAAAATGGATCTCCTTGTTACAAGGTTACTGGATCTTTCCAGAATTGAAAGACGTGAAAAACTAACCAACGCAGACACACTCAAAATCTTGTTCACAATAAAAAATGTCTTAAAAATGCCTACTCATAATCGTTTAATTGTCAGTAAAAATATCACTATAAATCTTGACGATATAGAAAAGAAAAGCACAGTTTTTGCTGAAAAAATACTCCTAGAACAAGCTTTAGGGAATATCTTAAAAAATGCACTAGAATTTAGTCCTAAGGCTGGCACCATTACTATCAAATCTTCTGAGTCCAATACATATGTAACAATCGTTGTACTCGATGAAGGGCCGGGCATACCGCCTCACGTTTCAAGCAAACTGTTTACTCGCTTCTTCTCAGTTGCAAGGCCAGATTCAGGATCCAGAGGTACTGGCCTAGGCCTTAGATTCGTAAGGAAGATTATGCAACTTCACGGAGGAGAAATTACTCTAAAAAGCCGATTATTGCAGGTGGGAGCTGAGGTGAAATTAAGATTTCCATTGAGTTAGTATTAAAAAATCTCCAGAAAAACAAAATCAATCAATATATGGTATTCTAATATTGTCTTTTCTATCTCTAGACAAAACTAATTTATATGGTATTATCGCGAGATTTTTAACGATAAACTTGACTGAGTATGAAAATAATTATCCCAATTAAACGTGTACTTGATCCTTACACTCAGGCCAGGGTTAACAAACAAACTCAATTAGTTGATTTGACTAATGCAAAAATGGCAATGAACCCTTTTTGCGAGATTGCTGTTGAAGAAGCTTTAAAGATTAAAGAGAGCAATGCTGCTAGCGAAACCATAGCTGTCAGTATTGGGACAGAAAAAACCATAGATACCCTGAGAACTGCTTTAGCAATGGGTGTGGACCGAGCTATTTTTGTCAAAACAGGCTCCGAGCTTGACCTACAACCCCTTCATCTAGGTAAGATTTTGGCAAATATTGTTAAACGCGAAGAGGCTCAACTCGTCATTATGGGTAAGCAGGCTGTCGATAATGACAACAACCAAACCGGGCAAATTCTCTCTGGCCTTTTGGATTATTCACTGGGAACTTTTATCTCTAAATTTCAACTAAGTGATGATGGGAAAAGCGTCGAAGTTTGTCGAGAAATTGACTCTGGAATTGAAACTAGACAGTTAAATTTACCAACCATTGTTACTGTTGATTTGAGGCTCAATGAACCAAGATACGCCTCTTTGCCTAATATCATGAAAGCGAGATCCAAACCTTTAGAAACGATCGAAATATCAAGCTTTGACATTGATATCAGCCCTAGAGTCAAAGTTATCAGTGTTGAAGAGTCTGGAACCAAGGATAGGGCTTCAAAACAAGTCCAATCAGCTGAAGAGCTGTTTTCCGAACTCAGCCAGTTGGGGGTCCTGTAATGTCTGCACTAATATTAATCGAACTAAACGGGTCTGAAGTAAGCTCTAACAGTCGCGCTGCAATAACAGCTGCAACTCAACTTTCAGATACGATTGATGCATTAGTGCTGACAGATGATTCGGCTAATGCCGCCTCGGTTGCTTCACTAAAGAGTATTAATACCGTAAAAGTTATTGCTGACTCAAAGTTAGAACATGTAAGTGTTGGGGTTGCCAGTAAATTAGTGGCAGAGGTGATGACTGATTATAAATACCTGCTTTCTGGATCTTCCACCTATAGTAAAAATATTTTACCAGTGGTAGGCGCCCTACTAGACGTTCAACCAATATCTGATGTATGTGAAATCAAATCAAATAACACCTTTGTGAGACCACTTTATGCGGGCAACATCATGGCGACTGTTGAGTCGAGTGATGACACTATCGTGATGACAGTTAGAGCCACTGCTTTTGAACATTCTGGTGACGGAGGTTCTGCCACCGTTGAAGAGTTATCATTGCCCATACCCGAACAAAAATCAAACTTTATTTCTCTTCATGAATCTCAATCAGAGCGACCTGAACTAACAACAGCGGATAGAATTGTTTCAGGTGGGCGTGGACTTGGATCAAAGGATAATTTTGCTTTAATTGAGCAATTAGCTGACAAACTTGATGCGGCGGTTGGTGCATCAAGGGCTGCAGTAGATGCAGGCTTTATTTCAAACGATTATCAAGTCGGCCAGACTGGTAAAGTTGTTGCGCCTAAACTATACTTAGCCGTTGGAATATCGGGCGCTATTCAACACCTTGCTGGCATGAAAGATTCTCAGGTGATTGTGGTCATTAACAGTGACCCAGATGCACCAATGGCTAGAATGGCTGATTTAGTATGGCAGACTGATCTATTTGGTGCCTTAAAAGAATTGAATGACCATGTCTTATAACTTCTATTGGAGTTTGTTTAATGGAAAGAGAGTCAATTGAATATGATGTTGTAGTTGTTGGTGGAGGACCATCAGGCCTGGCATCAGCATGCAAACTAAAACAACTTAATCAAAATCTTTCCGTTTGTCTATTAGAAAAAGGCTCTGAAATAGGCTCTCACATTATTTCAGGAGCTGTTTTTGAACCTGAAACATTATTTGACCTTTTTCCTGAAGAGGCAAGTAGTTGCCCCACTCTTAATACTCCTGTTAAAAGAGATGATGTTTATTTCCTAACCGGCAGCAACAAAAGTATCAAAGTGCCCTCTTGGCTTACACCTAAAGGATTACACAACAATGGTAATTATTTAATTTCTCTAGGTGAACTCTGTCAATGGATTGGAGAAAGAGCTATCGAACTCGGTGTCGATATTTTTCCAGGGTTTCCTGCTCAGAATTATTTACTTGATAAAAGCGGCAGAGTTTGTGGAATCGCAACAGGCGATATGGGTCTTGATAAGCAGGGAAATCAAAAAGGTAACTGGACGCCGGGTATGGATATTTATGCAAAACAAACTGTATTTGCAGAAGGTTCAAGGGGTCACTTAGGTAAACAGCTGATTAAAGAATTCAATCTAGATGAAAGTAAAACACCACAACACTTCGCAATTGGCTTTAAAGAAATTTGGGAGGTTGATACAGATAAGCATAGCTTAGGCGATGTCCTTCATACAATTGGTTGGCCACTTAATAAGGGTACATCAGGTGGAGGATTTTTATATCATTTTAGCGATAACCGAATAGCGGTTGGACTGATTGTGGACTTGAACTACAACAATCCTCACCATAGCCCTTTTCAAGAGTTTCAACAATATAAAAAACACCCTAAGATTAAAGAATTCTTGGAGTCCGGCAAACGAGTTTCTTATGGTGCAAGAGCTATCACCAAAGGAGGTCTTCACTCACTCGTTAAAATGGACTTTGATGGCGGAATGATTATTGGTTGCGACGCAGGCACATTGAATCCCGGAAAAATAAAGGGCAGTCATTGCGCATTACAGTCTGGAATCCTTGCTGCAGAATATGTAAATAAAGTACTTACCGAAGAGGTCTGCGATTTTGACGATATGTTTAAGTCTAGCGGCCTTTACAAGGAGCTTCATAAAGCAAGAAACTTTAGTAGCGCACTTCATAAGTTTGGTTTTTATGGAGGCTCAATTTACAACTTCATTGAGTCCAATATTTTTCGTAATAAATTACCAATTGATATCAAGGATGATGAGCGAGATTGTGACTCTTTAAAGCCTTCCAAAGATTCTAAAATAAAATCCTACCCTGCACCAGATGATGTTTTAAGTTTTGACATTAGTTCTTCCTTGTTTCTTTCTGGCACGAACCACGAGGAGGACCAGCCAGTTCATTTAAAACTAGCTGATGCTAAAATTCCGCTGGATTATAATCTTCAAAAATATGACGAACCGGCACAGAGATACTGCCCTGCCGGAGTCTATGAAATCATTGAAAAAGAAGGGTCGGATTATTTCCAAATAAATGCTCAAAATTGTCTTCATTGTAAGACTTGTGACATTAAAGACCCAGCACAAAATATTACTTGGACGCCTCCAGAAGGGGGTGGCGGTCCAAATTACATCAGTATGTAGTTTACTTACACTGGTTTGCAGTAATGACTACTGTATTAAATATCTCATCAACACTGCAACCTCTTGATAGATCGTTTACTGGCTTGGCCATCCCTTGAAGAATTGGCCCTATGGCTTTAGCGCCTGAAAATCGTTGAACAAGCTTATAGCCAATATTCGCAGCATCTAAGTTTGGGAAGATAAGGACATTAGCTGGAGGTGTAAAATTTGCTTCTGGAGACTTTGTTTTAAGAACAATACTATCTAAAGCAGCATCAAGCTGAATATTGCCAATAATGTCAGCCTCGGGAAGCTTCTTTCTTAAAGTGCTAGTCGCAACACTTACTTTTTCTACCTGAGTATGTTTTGTATTTTTATTAGTTGAAAAAGAAAGCATAGCGATTTTCGGTTCGATATCAAGATAGCTTTTAGCTGATTTGTATGCACTTTTTGCTATTTCTGCCAATTCATCAGAATCAGGATCAACATTCATCGCGCAATCAGAAAATATCATTTCACTACCATAGCTTTGATGTTTTGCATCAAAAATCATTAGAAAGAAGCTAGAAACAAGCTTGCTGTTATCAGCAACCCCAATTATCCTTAGGGCATTACTAAGAACTGTCTGGCTAGGCGTTATGGCTCCAGTTACAACTCCGTCCGCATCATCATTTTCTAAAGCTAACATAGCAAAAACTGTATCGTCTTCTAACAGCTTTTTCGCTTCATCCAACGACATCCCTTTATGCTTCCTTTTTCTATAAAAGATTTCGGCATAAATATTTTTTAATTGAATATCCTTCGTATCTAAATATTTAAACTCACTATCCAAGCCTTGATTTAATCTGGCTATCTGTTGAGAGATCTTAGCTTCATCACCGAGAAGGACAATTTGTGCAATTTTTTTTCTAGAGATATTTATAGCGGCCTGTAGAACTCTTTCATCGCTTGATTCCGGTAGTAATATGCGAGGAAACTTTTTTTGAACTTTTTTCGTTAGTTTGTTTAGTAATCTATTGTCGAATCCATAATCGGAAACGAATGTGCCTTTACCGTGTTGGCGGTACAAGGTGTTGTTGTTTTCCAATTTGTCAACTGCTTTTCTGATGGTACCAACACTAACATCTAGCAATTTGGATAGTTGAGATTCAGAAGGAATTGCATCTCCATTAGCAAGATTACCGCTTTTTATTTCCTTATTGATATACTCAATTACTGTTTGGTAAAGTTTTTTATTCATTCACATTTCTCGACTAAAACTAACTAATTTGATATAAATACAACGCTAAAATTTCACAGTATACTCATATATATGACTATTGCTAGTTTTAATGATCTCTGCAATTAAGTAAAAATACTATTTACCTTGAAATAAAGAATTATTACGGCATGACAATTTTTGTTAAGTTAGATCTCAAGATATTTAACAATAACCTCTTTTTATTTTCATTAAATCTACTAATTGGACCTGAGGCAACTATAGCACCAACAAATATATTGCTTTTTGAAATAACTGGAATAGCTATAGCGAATAAAGATGGGTTATGCTCATGAATTGAGAGGTAATATCCATCATCTCTAATTTCCTTATAAAATCCAGCTTTGTCATTCTTTCTTTTGCCATAAGCAAGAATAATTCTTCCAGAAGCCCCACGATTCAATTCCAAACGGCTACCCTGTTCAATATTGTGACGAATTTCATCACGCGAATGAGCCCTATATAGGCAAATTCGCATGCTATCCTCTTCTACAAAGAATGAAGCAGTTTCACCGGATATATCTCTTATTGCATCAACAATAGGACGAATTTGTTCTAAGTGATTACTTTGAGTGTAAATAGCACTTAAATAAAGAGCCTGTGTTCCAACTACATAATCTTTATTTTTTAATCTTGAAACGTATCCATATTCCTCAAGTGTGCTCAAGATGCGATAGGTAGTAGATATATTAAAATCCAATTTTTCACAAATTTCATTGATGCTAAATTGTGTTTTATCAAGTGAAAATATAGACAGGATTTGAAGGCATTTTTCAATGGCATTGTATTTTTTGTCTAGAGATCTTAAAATCATAATTATTTCATATTATGAAAAATAAATATTATATAGTGAAATTATTGAATATTTAAAATTTATTGTTGGTATCATGAAAACAACAAACAAATCTAATCAATGCAAAAAGACAACATTGATGCTAGACTAGCAACCTGTCTAAAAACTGCCAGGATTAAAAAACAAATAATAATTACAAAGGGGCAAAAAAATATGAATAGACAAGAACAAATAGAAGCACTGCAAAAAGATTGGCAAGATAACCCTCGATGGTCAAATGTTAAGCGCACTTATGGCGCAGAAGACGTTGTACGCTTGCGTGGTTCAGTTCAACCCGAATGTACCTATGCTCATCGTGGTGCAGAAAAGCTTTGGAACTTAGTAAATGGCACCGCTAAAAAAGGCTATGTGAATTGTATGGGCGCTATTACTGCCGGCCAGGCGATGCAACAAGCAAAAGCAGGTATTGAGGCAATCTACTTATCAGGTTGGCAAGTTGCAGCTGATGGAAATACCTCTGAGACAATGTATCCAGACCAATCATTGTATGCATATGACTCAGTTCCAACCATGGTAAGGCGTATCAATAATACCTTCAAGAGAGCAGATGAAATTCAATGGGCAAAAGGCATTGAGTCTGGTGATGAGGGTCATATTGATTACTTTTTACCGATTGTTGCTGACGCTGAAGCCGGTTTTGGTGGTGTATTGAATTCTTTTGAGTTGATGAAAAATATGATCGCAAATGGTGCATCTGGAGTTCATTTCGAAGATCAATTAGCCGCTGTTAAAAAGTGTGGCCACATGGGCGGTAAGGTTTTAGTACCCACTCAAGAAGCAATACAAAAACTTATTTCTGCTCGACTGGCAGCAGATGTTATGGGAGTGCCCACCGTTTTATTAGCTCGGACTGATGCAGAAGCGGCAAACCTACTGACCTCTGACGTAGACCCGTACGATGCTTCATTTATAACAGGCAAGCGCACTCCGGAAGGCTTTTATGTTGTAAAAAATGGTTTAGAACAATCCATTTCTCGTGGCGTCGCCTATGCACCATACGCAGACTTGGTTTGGTGCGAAACTGGTAAACCTGATCTTGGTTTTGCGCGCGAGTTCGCGGAAGCAGTTTTAGCTGAAAATCCTAATCAATTATTGGCATACAACTGCTCGCCATCATTCAATTGGAAGAAAAATCTAAACGATTCTGAGATTGCCTCTTTTCAAGAGAAGCTCGCAGAAATGGGTTATAAGTATCAGTTTATCACTTTAGCGGGTATTCACAATATGTGGTATAACATGTTTGACTTGGCTTATGACTATGCAAAAGGGGAAGGTATGAAGCACTACGTAAACAAAGTGCAGGAGCCTGAGTTTAAAGCTTCCAAAAAGGGTTACACTTTTGCATCACATCAGCAAGAAGTTGGGGCTGGCTATTTCGATGATGTTACCACGGTAATTCAGGGCGGCCTGTCATCGGTGACCGCATTGACAGGCTCCACAGAAGAAGAGCAGTTTAACTAAGAAATGGCTGCCTAACAATTGTGCTTTCTTCACCAAATGAAGTTTAATTTTTTTTGTTGCTTGGTTCTTTATGTTTGATGATTTTTCGGATACATTGTCACTTACAATTGCTAAAAAGATTTTGGGTGGCTTTGAGCAGCACTATCGCAACATTAAAAGAGCCTCGGTAGAGGCAAAAAGGTGCTTTGAAGAAAGGGAATGGGAAAAAATTGAAAAAGATTCAAAGCTTAGACTTAATTTCTATGACAAAAAAGTTAATGCCTTCTGCAAAAAACTATCTGTTGATTTAAATCTAAAAAAACAAAGTGTTTACGGCGCTAAAGTTGTAATGCATCAGCAAACGGATTTGGATAAATTTAATTCTGAATTTTGGAAAAACACCAAACTTGCCTACATTGAACTGATTACACAACATAAACAGCCGGAATTAGCGGAAACCTTTTATAACTCAGTGTTTTGTCGCTTGTTTTCTAGAAGCTTTTACAACAATCAATATATTTTTACCAAGCCCTGCGTGTCGCTTAGCTACATTGACATGGATGAACCTGTAATTGAAAGCTTCTTTGTTGAACAAGGGCAACTCAAAGATACTTTTACTCAAATCCTTAAAAGCTTTTCTTTTAATTGCAAGTTCGGCAACCTCGATCAAGATATCCATCGCTTACAGGAACAACTCTACAAACAAATAGCTCAATTAAAATCTCAAACCTTCGAAATTCAAGTAATAAAAACCCCTTTTATTAGAGGTAAAGGTGCATATATTGTTGGCAAAATTATTACCCAACTATACTCCGACCAACCACTTTTAATCGCACTACTAAACGATGAAAAGAGTGGACTTTATGTTGACAGTTTGCTCACTGATACTGGAAGCATTTCAGTTGTATTTAGCTTCTCTAGGTCATACTTCTTTATTACTACTGATTACCCCGCAGCCATAGTTGATTATTTAAAAGAACTGCTGCCAGGAAAAACTAGAGCGCTTCTATATAGCGCTATTGGTCTTCATAAACAGGGCAAGACTCTACTCTACAGACACTTTTTAAAATATTCAAAAATCACCAGTGAGAAGCTAATAATAGCTCCCGGAATCAAAGGTATGGTTATGTCAGTCTTCACCTTCCCGATGTACCCTTACGTTTTTAAAGTAATTAATGACCATTTTGAGCCACCAAAGATGGGCACAAGAGAAATGGTTAAAGAGAAATATTATTTTGTTAAAAATCACGTTCGAGTTGGAAGACTTGCAGATACATGGGAGTTTTCCAATGTGGCCTTTCCAATGAAGTATATCGATGACTCTTTGCTTAATGAGTTAAAGAAAAAAGCTGGCTTAAATTTAGAGATTGAAGATGATTTGTTGATTATCAAACATATGTATATAGAAAACAAAATGACTCCACTTAACATTTACCTTGAAACAGCCAACAAAAAGCAACAAACCCATATCATTAATGACTACGGTAAAGCGATTGATGAGTTGATTAACTCAAACATCTTTCCCGGTGATATGTTGACAAAAAATTTCGGTGTTACCCGTCAAAATCGTGTCGTTTTCTATGACTATGATGAAATCACTTTAATGAGTACACCGGTCTTTAAAAAGATACCAAAATCAAGAACTTATGAAGAAGAGATGGCATCAGAGCCATGGTATTACGTTGGCCCAAATGATGTTTTTCCTGAAGAATTTCAATACTTTATGTTGCCAAGTAAACATATGAAAGAGACATTTAATTCTCGCTATCAAAAATTACTAGATGCAGAGTATTGGGGGTCGATTCAAGAAAATATTAAAAAAAATGGTGTGATGGATTATTATCCCTATGGTTCCGAGAAAAGGATGTTTGAAATCTATGGAGAAAACAATGAATGAGACAACCTGTGATATCTCAGATAAGCTACATCCTGATGTACAGTATTTAGATCCAGTATATAAAAGTTACGGTGCAAAAACTTCATTTTCAGGCCGTATTGTTACTATCAAGTGCTATGAAGACAACTCACTTGTTGAAAAAGCCTTAAAGGCTAATGGCAAGGACTCAGTATTAGTAATTGATGCAGGCGGCTCTATGAATTGTGCAATGTTAGGAGATAAAAGAGCAGCTGACGCAATCAAAAATGAATGGGAAGGTATTTTAGTTCATGGATTGATTAGGGATTCATCAACAATCAATAAGATGGAGATTAGTATTCTCGCACTTGGAGTTCGCCCACTTAAAAGTATTAAAAATGGAGCTGGTGATAGCAACTTAACTGTCAACTTTTCAGGAGTTACATTCACACCAGGTGAGTATTTATATGCTGACGAAGATGGTGTAATTGTTATCAAAGAAAAGGAAAGTTTGTGAGTAAAACACAGTGTATCGTTGGCAACCTGAGTATTGAACAAAGCCTATTTGATTTCATTGAAAATGAGGTATGTGAAGGTTTAGACATTTCTGCCGAAAATTTCTTTCAATCTCTTTCTGATATTTTGAATGATTTGCAGGATGAAAATACTCAACTTCTAAAAAAGCGTGACTCTCTTCAGACTCAAATTGATAAATGGCATATAGAAAACAATGAGATAGATCCGGCTGCCTATAAAAACTTCCTAAAAGATATTGGCTATATTGTGCCTGAACCTCCCAAATTCTCTATTAATGTTAATAAAGTGGATGATGAGATCGCCAATATTGCCGGACCTCAATTAGTCGTACCAATAACGAATGAAAGATTTGTGCTCAATGCAGTTAACTCTCGTTGGGGCAGTCTATTTGACTCTTTATATGGCACCAACGTCATACCTAATAGAGGCAGTATGACAAAATCTTTTGCTCACAACCTTCAACGCGTTAATAGAACAGCTGAATTGGCTTGTGATTTCTTGGATGAGGTTGCACCTCTAAAAGGCGCCTCTTACAGACAGATTAATTCACGAGTAAGGTACACAGGAGCGTTAATTTTTAATTTGAATGATGGCGAAGTAGCTACCTTGGTCAACCCCGAGCAATTTGTAGGTTTTGATGATGCAGGGAATGTACTACTTAATAATAATAACCTTCATATTGAAATTATTGGAGACCAAAAAAAGAGCTTTCACAAAAGCGGTATTTTTGATGTCATATTAGAGTCAGCTGTTACCACTATTGTTGACTTCGAGGACTCTGCTTCAACGGTAACTTTTTCTGAAAAGATTCATGCTTATCAAAACTATTTAGGTTTAATGAAGAGAGAGCTCAATACCTCATTTACTAAAGGTGGAGAGGTAATGACTCGTTCATTGAATATAGATAAGCAATATACTGACATTAACGGACAAAACTTTACCTTGCCTGGAACGAGTATGACCTTAGTTCGTAATGTTGGCCTTCATATGATGACGGATCTCGTGAAAAATTCAGACGGCTCTCCAACTCCTGAAGGTATTTTGGATGCAATGGTTACCACATTGATTACTCTTCATGACTTGAAAAGTAAATCAAACTCAAAAAAGGGTAGCGTTTACATTGTCAAGCCCAAACTTCATGGCCCAGAAGAAGTTGCATTTACAGTGAAACTATTTTCTTTAGTTGAAAAGGCACTTAGTTTGGATGAGAATACTTTAAAAATAGGTGTCATGGACGAAGAAAGACGGACAACGCTTAACTTAAAAGCATGTATTCATGAAGCAAGAAATAGAATTATTTTTATTAATACAGGTTTCTTAGATCGCACTGGGGACGAAATTCATACCTCCATGATGGCTGGAGCAATGAGATGTAAAAACGTAATTAAAGAGGAGGACTGGTATTTCGCGTACGAAGTTAACAATGTGAATACTGGCCTAGAGTGCGGTTTTTTCAATAAAGCACAAATAGGCAAAGGTATGTGGGCACAACCAGACCAAATGCGTGAAATGCTTGATAATAAGATGATACATCTTGAGGCAGGAGCAAGCTGTTCCTGGGTACCCTCTCCTACTGCAGCAACATTACATGCAACGCACTACCATCGTTATGATGTTTTTAAGCAACAAAAAAGGCTACTTTTAGAAAAGCTAGAAACAAACCAAGACCAACTGCTAGTGATTCCTCTCCTGAAGTCGCCAGAGCAATTATCTGAGGAAAAGGTGGTCAATGAGATTAATAATAATGCACAGAGCATTTTAGGTTACGTAGTTAAATGGATCGACCAGGGTATTGGTTGTTCTAAAGTTCAGGATATTAATCATGTTGGACTTATGGAAGATCGAGCAACTCTTCGAATTTCATCTCAGCACATGGCGAACTGGCTTCATCACAATATATGCTCACCAGAACAGGTCCACAAGGCTTTTCAAGATATGGCACTGGTTGTTGATGAACAAAACAAACATGACCTAAACTACATAAATCTTGCGCCTAGCTATGATAGCTTTGCTTACCAGGCATCATTGGCTCTTGCTTTTGAAGGTAAGGATCAACCAAACGGTTACACTGAAGAAATATTGACACATTTCAGAAGGAAATTCTTAAAAATAGACTAACTCACTGAAGCCAATTCAGCCTTTAAATGCGCTGTCAGAAAGTAAGTATTCAACTTCATCTGGAGTACTTTTTCTACCCAATATATCATTCCTATGTGGGAAACGACCAAACCTCTTTACGATATTCCTATGATGCTTGGAATATTCATCATTGAAATCATATTTCTCAAAAAATTTAACCTGTATGTCTTGATGTTCAAGATTTTCACTGTGCATTAAAGGCATAAAGAGAAAAAGCAATTCTTCAGTATTCAAAATTTCATCATAGCCGTTATTAATTGCTTTTAAAGCCACTTCAACAGCCATCTCCTCGGTTTGAAAGCTTTTAGATTTACCTCTAAACATATTCAAAGGAAACTGGTCTAAGACAATAACCAACGCCAAACAACCTTGAGGAGAATCTTGCCAATCGTTAAGTTCTCCAGATGCAGCGCTTGTCCAGAGCTTCTCATAACGTTGCTTTATTTCAAAGTCCATTTCAGAGGTCGAGGAAAACCAATGTTGTCTACTTTTTTCAGAAAACCAATATTTAATAACATCAGAATGATTCATAGTTATTGATGAGATTTGTTTATCAGGACAGGAAAAGCTGCCCAACAATACAAATAGTTAAAGTTTAACGATGTTTTGTATCGCTACTGTAGTTTTTATATTTAGCCAAATGACGGACTGGCTTACTCAATGCATCCTTTCTGAACGGATCACCGAGTTCACGAGTACACATGATTTCAATAATTGTTGTCTTTCTTTCATTCATTTGCATGTCTACGGCTTTTTTCAGTGCCGGACCTACATCCTCAAGTTTATCAACACGAATGCCTTCAGCGCCCATTGACTTTGCAATATTCACAAAGTGTTGATCTGTAAGTTCAGCAGCAACGAAGCGTCTGTCATAGAAGTCTACTTGGTTCTTCTTTTCTGCACCCCAATCGCGGTTATGGAAGACAACTGCTGTGACAGGGATATCATGGCGAACACATGTCATCGTCTCAACCATACTCATCGCCCAGGCGCCGTCACCCGCATAAGAGACAGCGGGTCTATGTTGTGCTGCAGCTTTTGCTCCGATTATTGTTGGGAAGGCGTATCCACAATTACCCCAGCTCATTGCTGCAAAGAAGCTACGAGGCTTCTCAAAACGAAGGTAACTATTTGCAACAGAATTAATATTACCAATATCTGTTGACACCATGACGTCCTCAGGCATTGCTTTTTCTAGTTCACGTAAAACTTGTCTAGGGTGAAGACAACCCTCCTCCTTATTGGCGATCATGTCCATGCTATATGAGTCAGTTTCATGAATCCACTCATCCAGCTCTAGTTCCCAAACCGCTTTTTCATCGGCAATCTTTTTAGCCCTTTCTTCTTTCGTAGAATCGCAGGAAAGTTTTGCAGAAACTAATTTTTCGCAAAGCGCTTCTGCGACAGCTTTAGCATCACCACAAATACCTACAGTAATTGACTTAACCAGTCCAAGCATCTTATGGTCTGCATCTATTTGGATGATTTTAGCGTCTTTTGGCCAATAATCCATTCCATGCTGAGGTAACGTTCCAAACGGTCCTAAGCGAGTTCCTAGGGCAATGACAACGTCTGCCTGTGATATCAGTTTCATGCCTGCTTTCGAGCCTTGATATCCTAATGGTCCACACCAAAGGTCATGACTTGCAGGAAAAGAGTCGTTATGGAGATAACTATTCACAACTGGAGCTCCTAAACGCTCAGCTAATGCTATACATTCTTGAACGCCATCGGCCATCACTACACCACCACCAGAAACAACTACAGGAAATTGTGCTTTAGCGATTATAGCTACAGCCTCATTTAAAGTTTCTTCGCCACCCGTACCTCGATCAATTCTTCGAGGTTTAGGGATTGTAAATTCGCCCTCAGCATAAAAATAATCCCTCGGTATGTTGAGTTGAGTAGGCGCCATTTCGCTCATTGCTCTATCAAAGCAACGGCCAGTAAATTCAGCCATTCTCATTGGATTGACGACATGACCTTGATATTTAGTAAATTCTTGAAACATTGGCAGCTGATTGGTTTCTTGGAATCCACCTAAACCAATACCGCCAGTACCGGCCTCTGGCGTAACAATTACCACTGGACTATGAGCCCAATAAGCTGCAGCAATTGCAGTCACACAGTTTGAGATACCTGGGCCATTTTGACCAATACAAACACCATGCTTTCCGCTCACTCTGGAATAGCCATCAGCCATATGGGCAGCACCTTGCTCATGAACCACTGGAATTAATCTTATGCCTGCAGGTTCAAAAATATCCATAGCATCCATGAATGCTGAACCCATAATGCCAAAGATATCCTTAACACCATTTACAACCATTGTTTCAACAAAGGCTTCACTTGCAGTCATTTTCGCCATTCTTACTTCTCCTATTAATATTAATTTTGTAGCGCTTCAAGCGCTGAAACGTATTCATAACCCAAATCTTCGGCTACTTCAAGACATGTTACCTTGCCTTTATGAACATTTAAACCGGCTCTAAGGTGTTCATCGTCAAGTAATGCTTGTTTAACCCCTTTATTGGCAATGTCAATTGCGAATGGGAGAGTTACATTATTAAGCGCAAATGTTGATGTTTTGGGAACACCACCAGGCATATTGGCTACACAATAATGAACAACATCATCCACCACATATGTTGGATCTGCATGCGTTGTTGCTTTAGAAGTCTCAAAGCAGCCACCCTGGTCTATTGCAACATCAACAACAACTGAACCAGGCTTCATTGCCTTAATCATCTCTTTTGTAACTAGTTTTGGCGCTTCAGCACCGGGTATTAAAACTCCTCCAATGACTAAATCAGCTTTTAGTACATATTCTTCAACTGTACTTTGAGTTGAAAAAACGGTATTCGTACTGCGACCAAATTGTTGCCAATGTTTCTCTAATGCGTCAGGATTATTGTCAAGCACCCAAACATCAGCCCCCATTCCTACTGCCATATGAGCGGCATGGGCACCTACAACACCTCCCCCTAAAATAACAACTTTTAGTGGGTTAACACCAGGTACACCACCAAGCAAGGCTCCCATGCCGCCATTAGGGTGTTCTAAAAAGTGTGCACCTGCCTGAATAGCCATTCTCCCAGCAACTTTTGACATTGGAGCTAATAATGGTAAACCGCCTCGAGGAGACGTTACCGTCTCGTAAGCAATGCATGTAGCACCACTCTTAACTAAATCTTTTGTCTGCTCAGGGTCTGGAGCGAGATGAAGATAGGTATAAAGTATTTGACCCTCTCTCAGCATAGCGCGTTCATTTGCTTGAGGTTCTTTAACCTTGACGATCATTTCTGCAGTTGCAAAAATCTCTTCAGCAGTCGCTATAATTTCGGCACCATTATCAATGTAATCATCATCACTTGCACCGATTCCGCTACCAGCATTATTTTGGACCATCACTTTGTGGCCGTTTCTAACACATTCCCTAACACTTCTTGGTGTTAAGCCAACTCTGTATTCATGGTTTTTAATTTCTTTTGGTACTCCAATAATCATATCAAATATCCTGTTTATATATATTAACTATTAATTAACTTCAAGGGCATTGTCAACCGCTTCAACAATAAGATCAACTTCATCCTTAGTACATATAAAAGCGGGACTAAATAGTAATACATTATTGTTATGTTCAAAACATCTATTAATTCTACCAATCATTACTTTATTTTTTAAGCAATGACCAACGATTGACATTGCAACTGTTTCATCTACTGGCTCTCTAGTTTGTCTATCTTTGACAAGCTCTACGCCACAAAACAAACCCTTTCCACGAACTTCACCAATTATTTGATGTTTTTCTTCAAGTTCATGCAACTTACTTTTTAAATAATCACCAACAGTATTAACATTGTCAAGAAGCTTATCTCTTTTAATAATATTTAAAGTTTCCAAAGCAGCTGCTGGACCAGCCGTGCATCCTCCAAATGTAGATATATCTCTGAAATAGCTGTCAGGATTACTTGGATCCTCTTTAAACGCTTCAAAAACTTTATCAGTAGTAACTGTTACTGATATCGCTGCATAACCGGCTGCCAGACCTTTGGCTATAGTAACAATATCGGGTTGCACATCATAATTTTGATAACCAAACCATTTTCCTGTCCTTCCAAGACCGCAAACCACTTCGTCAATATGAAGCAACACATCATACTTTCTACAGATTGATTCAATGATTGGGAAATATTCTGGCACAGGGGTAATAACTCCACCACCTGCAGTTATTGACTCTAAAACTACAGAACCGATATTATCTGCACCCTCTTTTTGAATGACATCTTCAAGAGCATGAGCACACTCAATATTGCATTCACCATATTTTTTACCAAACGGGCAGCGATAACAACAGCAATTTGGCATTTCAACAAAACCAGGCGCAAATGGTCCATATTGCTTTGTTCTTTGAATTTGACCAGAAGAGCTCATTGCTCCAATGGTTGTTCCATGATAATCCCGGTCACGATATATAATTTTGTGTTTTTTTCCTTCATTATGAAAATGGGCAATTTGTCGTACCATTTTGTAGCCCTTTTCATTAGCCTCAGAACCTGAATTCGAATAGTAAACACGATCTAAACCAGGCATAATTGAGGTTAACTCTTTTGCATATTGTGCAGCTGGCTCATTACCAATAGAACCTGCAAAGTAAGGAATTTTTGACAACTGATTACTGATAGTATCTACCATTTCATCCCTTCCATAGCCAAGGTTGACTGTCCATACTCCGCCAGAAGTTGCGTCTAGATATTCATCACCTTTGATATCAGTGACATACATCCCTTTCCCTTCTGAAACCACAAGAGGGTCACTCGATTCAAAAGCTTTATGCTGCGTTAAATGATGCCAAACATGTTTCTTATCATTTTGTATAATTGTGCTTTCAGACATAATAAATCCTTGATATTAAATTTACTGCAATTCAGAGTATTGAATTGTAAAATATAAGAGGTATAGAATAAAGATATGTATAGATCCAGCAAACTTGCAATTAATAGACCAGACTTATGAACGAAATGTGGAATCAGTTTTTTTCTTTAAGGCTTGATAAACCAAGAACTCTGCAACTTCAAATTCGTCAACAATTAGTAGATGCTATTACAAATGGCTTAATAGGACCGAATGAATCTCTGCCCTCTTCGAGGAACCTGGCGAAATCCCTAAAAGTTGCTAGAAACACTGTTATAGCTGCATATAAAGAGTTAGAGTTTGACGGCTATATTACTGCTCAACCGAGGAAGGGTTATTTTGTAAACGATAAAATTTATGAAAATTATTCTGATACTAAAGAAGTTTCATCAGTAACTCAGAAATCACCACAATGGCTTGACCAATTAATTACAAAAAAACCGTCATTTAAAACCAATATTCAAAAATCAGAAGATTGGCAAAAATTGCCTTATTCTTTTACTGTAGGTCAGCTTGACAATAGCCTAATTCCTTTTTATGAATGGCGAGAGGTGGTAAGGCAATCCTCAACCGTTCCAGAGATTAAAAAGTGGAATATTGACCATGTGGACAGTGACGATCCATCTCTAATTCAACAAATTCAATCCAAAGTACTGCCAAAGCGTGGAATTTGGGCCAATAAAAATCAAATTTTAATAACTTCTGGTAGTCAGAATGCCATTTATATCCTGGCAAGCCTTCTGGTTAAGGAAAAAACAGTTGTTGGTATCGAAAACCCTGGATATCCAGATGTTAGGAATATTTATAGCTTTAGAACCGATAATATTATTCCAATTTCTGTAGACCATGAAGGCATCATGGTTGATGAGATCAAACCTCATATCGATATGATCTACACCACACCGAGTCACCAGTACCCTACCGGCGTGACAATGAGTATGGAGCGAAGAAAACAGTTGTTAGAAAGTGCACAACAAAATAACATAGTCATCATAGAGGATGACTATGAGGCCGAGATTAATTTTCAAGAAAAACCCCATCCTTCTTTAAAAAGTTTAGATAATCATAATAATGTTATTTATTGTGGTAGTTTTTCAAAAGCTTTTGCGCCCGGCCTTCGTCTAGGCTATATGGTTGCAGCAGAGAGCTTTATCAAAGAAGCAAGGGCCTTAAGACGTTTGATGTTGAGACATATACCTGCAAACAATCAACGCTCAGTTGCATTGTTTATTGGACTGGGCCATTACCACAATATGTTTACCAAAATACAGAGAACCAATAAAGAGCGATGGAATTTAATTAATGAAAAAATTAAAGAAGAACCTTTGTTGTCATGTGCACCGACGGTCGGAGGATCAACATTCTGGATTAAAATACCAGAATCTATTAATAGTGCAAAACTTTGTCAAGAATTGCTCAAAAAAGGCGTAGTTTTAAGGCCTGGAGACGCGTCTTTCTTTAGTCAAGACTCACCAAAAAACTATTTACATCTTGGTTATTCTGCAATTGATACAAATAAGATAAACAAGGGTATTGAAATCATCGTAAATGAAATTAAGGCAATGATGTCTCAATCTTAATTTCCTAAAGTAGGTTCAACCATTATCTGAATATATATTTCATCACATACTAGATCTATATCATTGCTAGCATTAACTTTAATTGCATTAGATGGGCTCTCAAGTATTTCAAACTGGTTATCTAGTAATTCTATTGGAAAGAAATGGTTCGCTCTCATTTTTAATCTTTTTACAGCTTCAGTCCTACTAATATCTAAAAAAATAAATATAACTTTTTTCTGAAATGAATCAGATAATATTTCCCTATACTCTTCCTTTAATACTGAACATGCAAAAATGGCATTTCCTTTTTCATTACATTCATCTATTTTTTTGGAAATTTTTTGAAGCCAAGCTAGTCGGTCAAAATCGTCAAGAGGAATCCCTTGACTCATTTTTTCAATGTTTGCTTCAGAATGAAAGTCATCGGCATCATAGAATGGAACATCTAATTTAATAGATATTTTTTTTCCTATAGTGGTTTTTCCAGAGCAAGATACACCAAAAAAAACATATACCATTCTATATTAAATTCTAATTTTTTTATTTAGAGGGTCGTACATGGGCTTTAGTGATGTGCTAGCTTTTTCAATGACGCCTTCAACCTCAATACAATATTTGGCACTCAACAAGTCCTCGTCACTTTCACCAGGTTTACAGTCAATATAGCCCAATCCAACTGCTCCGCCTAACGTATGTCCGTATGCTCCGCTAGTTAAATAGCCGATTATCTCGCCATTCCTAAGAATAGGTTCGTCATGGTAGAGCATTATATCTGGATTAATTAATAGGAATTGCATTACCCTCTTCTCACATCCGTTAGTTTGTTTTTTCCTTACAGCATCATAACCAATAAATTTTCCATATTTAGAAGGTTTTTTATCAGGCTTAACAACAAATCCAAGGCCCGCATCGAGCACATGATCTTCATCTGTAATGTCATGACCAAAATGTCTGTAAGCCTTTTCAATACGACAACTATCTACAGAATGCATTCCACAAAGTTTCAAAGAAAATTTTTCTCCTATTGACTCAATCAACTCAGCAATATAGTTAGAAAATTCAATGGGAAAATATAATTCCCATCCCAACTCACCAACATAGGTAATACGGTGTGCCCGAACCGTTGCCATACCAATTTCTAGATTACAGACACTGGTAAATGGGAGATTTTCATTACTTAAATCAGTGTCTGTTAATGATTGTAAAAGTTCTCGTGAATTAGGACCCATAATTGCAATACAACCTTCTGCGCTTGTAGAATCAAATAAAGAGCAGTGTGCATCCTTAGGCATATTCTTTTTCAGCCAATTCATATCACGGTTAGCACATAGCGTACCACTTACAACGAGATAATCATCAACATCTAAACGTGTAATTGTGACGTCAGCCTCAATTCCACCTTTTTCATTTAACCATTGCGTATAAACAATTCTTCCAGTTGAAACATCAACATCGTTTGCGCAAATGAGTTGAAGATAATCCATTGCATCAGAGCCTTTGATTCTGATTTTGGAATAAGATGACATTTCATACATGCCAACAGCTTCTCTGATAGCTTGATGCTCTAATTTATGAAAGTCAAACCAATTCTGTTTTCCCCATGAATACTCATATTCAGCCCGAACTTTACCAATTAAATGTTGAGGCACAAACCAGTTAGCCCTTTCCCATCCTGCTACCTCCCCAAAACAGGCACCACGATCTTTAAAGAATTGATACAGTGGTGTTCGACGGAGCTCTCTAGCAGTGCTATATTGGTGATATGGGAAATGATTTTCGTATAGATAACCTAGCGTCTCCGTGACTCGATTAGCTAGGTAAAGTTTATTATTTTGGAATGGGTCGTTTCTTCTGATATCGACCTCCCATAAATCACAAGGAGGTTCCCCACCAACAATCCATTCTGCAAGATATTTGCCTACTCCTCCAGCAGCCTGAATACCAATTGAATTGAATCCAGCTGCAACAAAAAAGTTTCTCAATTCAGGTGATTCGCCGATTTGAAAATTATCATCAGGTGTGAAACTTTCTGGGCCATTGAAAAGAGTTTCTATACCTAAGTTTTCAATTACCGGTAATCTCTTCATTGCCAATTCAAGGTAAGGCATACAGTGCTCTAAGTCATCTTGTAATTGATCAAAACAGAAATCTTCAGGTATCCCATTCTGTCCCCAAGGTTTAGCGTTTGGCTCAAATAAACCAATCAAAATTTTTCCAGCGTCCTCCTTGTAATATGCAGACTCATCAGGCACTCTTACAACAGGCATATCACCTAAATTTGGTACAGATGAGGTAAGCACATAGAAATGTTCACAGGCATGAAGTGGTACAGATACGCCTGCCATTTTTCCAATTTCCCTTGCCCACATTCCTCCGCAGTTAACAACAACACTGGATTGTATCTCGCCTAATTCAGTCTGGACACCTTTGACTTTTCCATCTTCTTTATGGATTCCAGTCACTTTAACGTCTTCAAATATTTTTACTCCATTGTTTTTAGCTCCTTTAGCAAGAGCCATCGCAACGTTTGCAGGATCAGCTTTACCATCTTTAGGAATCCATGCACCGCCAACAACATCATCTAAATTAAATAGATTAATTTTTTCTTTGAGTTCTGAAGGTGACAGTATCTGAACATCAACGCCATGGACTTTAGCTAGAGAAGCGTTTCTTTTAAATTCTTTTAGCCTTTCCTCATTAGTTGCAATACTCACAGAGCCCGTACGACGATACCCTGTCGCCATACCTGTTTCGGCTTCTAATGTCTCATAAAGGTTGCCTGAGTACTGAACCATTTGAGTTAGGTTTAAAGATGAGCGCATTTGACCTACAAGCCCTGCTGCATGCCATGTAGTTCCAGAGGTAAGTTTTTTTCGCTCTAAAAGGACAATATCAGTATAGCCAAGTTTGGCGAGATGATAAGCTACCGAGCAGCCAACAACACCTCCCCCAATAATTACAACTTGTGCCTTTTTAGGTAATATATCAGACATAATTGACGCGAAACTAATAAACCAAGAATTATAAGGCTATTTACCTTTCCAGGGTACCAGATAATTTTCTGCAATACGCATGAGAATATCTATAGAGTATCCTATCACTCCAATCAGAACGATTCCCATAATAACGAGGTCGGTCATTTGAAATTTTGCAGCATTGATTATCATCATACCTGCACCCTTCTGAGCTGCAACAAGTTCGGCCGCGACAACGGTACCCCAACAAACACCCATAGACACACGAGCACCTGTAAATATCTCAGGTAGGCTATTAGGCACAATTATAGAATTAAACTTCAAGGGTAAAAAGCTTTTATTAATAGGTTTTAGTATTTTTTTTAATCGCTCAATTCAACACTACGAAGATCTTGTGCAACTTTATCCAATGATTTATTAATCAACTTATAAGCACCCTCTGC
>Ga0209554_1000199_pt1 | contig 49687 bp, 46 predicted proteins | sample MarorgKNORR_S2LV_5_FD_188221 | JGI IMG/M metagenome (GOLD analysis project Ga0209554, IMG submission 188221) | Marine microbial communities from the Southern Atlantic Ocean, analyzing organic carbon cycling - Bottom_A/KNORR_S2/LV (SPAdes) (version 2) | ecosystem: Environmental > Aquatic > Marine...
GCCATGCTCTACGAAATGGTCACCGGCAGGCCTCCCTTCCTGGGCGACGACTCGGTAGCCATTATCGGCCAGCACATCAACACTCCTCCGGTAGCGCCGACTTGGCACAACGGGCAATGCCCTCGCGCCTTAGACGCGCTTATCCTGCGGTTACTCGCCAAGGACCCGTCGGAACGCCCCGAGTCGGCCACCGACGTACTGTCTGCCCTCGACGCCATAGACCTGGCAGACCCGGACATAGGGGCGCATGGCCATGCGCCCATACAGGACAATGCCCCCCACGCCCTAGACAGCCTGGCCGGTGGTGTGTTCGTTGGGCGGCAAAAAGAGATGGGCGACCTGAAAGCGTGTTTGGAAGACGCTCTTTCCGGCCGTGGACGCCTAGTGATGCTAGTTGGAGAGCCAGGCATCGGTAAGACCAGAACCGCCCAGGAGTTGACAACCTATGCCGGTTTGCGAGGGGCCTTGGTGCTGTGGTGCCATTGCTATGAAGATGAGGGCGTACCGCCCTACTGGCCCTGGGTGCAAGCCATCCGGTCCTACGTCCGGGAACGAGACCCGGAGCAACTAATGTCCGAGATGGGTTCCGGGGCCGCCGACATTGCCGAGGTGATGTCCGACGTCAGAGAACGTCTCCCCGGCCTGCCCCCGGCGCCGAAATTAGAGCCGGAGCAGGCCCGGTTCCGATTGTTTGATTCTATCGCCTCCTTTCTGAAGACCGCGTCCCAACGCCAGCCTTTAGTGCTGGTTCTTGACGACCTGCACTGGGCCGACCAGCCGTCCCTGGCCTTGCTCCAGTTCGTGGCAAGGGAGTTGGGGGGCGCACGACTGTTGATAATCGGAACCTACCGGGATATGGAGTTGTCCCGCCAACACCCGTTGGCTGAAGCCCTTGGCGAGTTAAACCGAGAGCGTCTATTCCAACGGGTGCTGCTCAGAGGGCTGACCCAAGAGGACGTGGGACGCTTCATCGAGTTGACCTCGGGCCACACCGCGCCGCGAGGATTGATCGAAGCTGTGCACACCCAGACTGAAGGCAATCCCCTGTTCGTCACCGAGGTCGTCCGGCTGTTGGTGCAAGAGGGTGAACTGGGCGCCGAGCAAGTCCGGGAGACGGATTCCTGGACCATCCGCATACCAGAGGGAGTGCGGGAAGTTATTGGGAGGCGTCTGAACCGGCTCTCTCAGCGTTGCAACGATACCCTTACTGTGGCCTCGATAGTTGGGCGTGAGTTCACTTTGGCCCAGTTGAAGCCACTAGTCGAAGAGGCGACCGAAGACCGGCTGTTAGAGATTCTGGAGGAGGCGATGGCGGCTCGGGTGATTGAGGAACAGCCTCAAATGGTGGGGCGCTATCAGTTTACCCACGCCTTGATCCAGGAAACCCTGGCCGGGGAGCTGTCCACCACCCGAAGGGTACGCCTACACGCCCGCATTGCCGAAGCCCTGGAAGAGCTGTACGGTGAAGATGCCGAGGGCCACTCTGCCGAATTGTCGCACCACTTCAACGAGTCCCAAACGGTACTGGGAACCGACCGGCTCGTTCGGTATTCGTTGCTGGCAGGGGATCGGGCGCTGGCCAGCTACGCCAATGAAGATGCGCAAACTCAATTTGAGCGGGCCTTGAACTCCATAGGAGTCTCTCTAAGTGACACTGACGCAGCTGCTGACGAGCAGTCGGCGGAGTTGCTTTTCGGCCTGGGCCGCGCCCAGTCATCCACCCTCCAGCAGCATGAGTTCAGTAAGGCAGTTGTCAGCCTTACTCGAGCCTTTAATTACTATTCGGAAGTTGGAAACTTGGAGCGGGCACTGGCTATCGCTGGATATCCCATATATTCCTCAGGCGGTCAGCGCAATGGAGTAAGCGTGCTTATCTCCGAAGCCCTTACGTTGGTTCCACCAGATTCCTTGGAGGCCGCTCGGCTGCTGATTCGCTATGGGGTCGCTATCAATCAAGAAGAGAGCAATTTGGGAATGGCCAGCGACGCGTTGACCCGGGCCCTTTCGATCGCTCAACGTGAGGGAGATATTGCCCTGGAAATGCAGGCAATGACCAACGCTTCCTTAGTGGGAATTATGCACTTTACCGGTATGGAGGGCCGGGATGATGTGTTGAGAGCGATCGAACTGGCTCAGGCAGTTAACAACCCTGTGGTCGAGTGCATGGCTCACTTTGCTGCTGGGTGGCTTTTCGCCAATATCGGAGACCTAGAGGCCACCAGGTCGCACTTTGCGTCCGCGCTCGGTTTGGAAGAAGAACACCGGGTCCGGAATTGGCTGTCGTACAATCTTTGGACCAACGGCCTCACGGCCCAGTTTTCGGGTGATTGGGATACCGCCAGAGACTATTTTGATCGGTGCCTGACCATATCGCCCATGGACCCGCGCTCACTGAGCTCCCTTGTTATTCTAGATAGTCAGGTAGGAGATTCTATCCAGGCTGAAGCCATCTAGAGCAGATAGTGGAAATGATGCGTCTAGCAATCCCAGGGCCCAACGACGAATACTCTCATCCGGCGTCGGCAATTGCTCTTGCCGCCCGAGCTATGGGTTGGGAAGACCGGGCAGGGATGATCAAGGACTGTGCCGGCACGGTTCTCTCTTCACCTTTCGCCACTTCCATCCTAGAAAATTTGGCTAGAGTCGGACTTGGTATGTTGTCAGTGCAACAAGGTGATGGGAAGATGGCCAACGAGCAATATGAAGCTATCGAACCCCGCAAGGGTAGCTTGATTTTGATACCTGGCCTAATTGCTGATCGACTATTGGGGCTCCTGGCTTACACAGCGGAAAATCTAGACATGGCGTCTGAGCACTTTGAAGATTCCCTGGCTTTCTGCCGCAAGAGTAGTTACAGGCCCGAGCTGGCCTGGACCTGCTGCGACTACGCCGATACGCTGCTTCAGCGAAATGAACCAGGAGACCATGAAAAGGCCATTGCTCTGCTGGACGAGTCCCTGGCCATCTCCAGCGAATTGGGCATGCGCCCCTTGATGGAGAGGGTGCTGTCCCGGCGGGAGATACTGAAGGCGTAGTTGCATACCGGGGCGGAAAGGCGCTCCGACACAACCTGAACCTTGCTTGATGCCTCTGCATCATATCTTTTACACATAGCCCCAACCTGGTTGGTTGGGGACTTTCAATTTAATAGGCCAACCCGTATTTTGAAAAATCGATTCCCGGTATTAATCCTGGTAGTGGTGGCGGCGATGGGATTGGCGTGCTCTGGTACTGTGCCCACGTCTCCCCCGGAGCCCACCGTAGCCTCGTCACCCTTATCAACCATGGCAGCCACTAGCTTACCTTTGCCGACCCAAGCCCCGGAGAAAGTCTCGCCCCAGTCCGTCTCTCTGAGCACGGCCACGCCGGCGCCATCGCCGGTCACCCCCACGCCGCTTCCAACTCCAACATCCTTTCCGGAGCCCACCGTCGCATCCTTATCCAAGAACGACGGCCCGGCGGCCTTCCGGTACCTGACGGAGCTTTCTACGGAGTTTGCGCCCCGCGCCAGCGGCACCAGGGAGGAGTCGGCGGCGGCAGAATACCTGGTGTCCCGTTTTGAAGAGTTCGGATACGAAACCGGTCTCCAGGAATTTACGACGGAGATGCTATCCCCGGAGTTGTCCGGTTTGACTCTGGACACCCCTGGCGGAGAGAAAGTGGCGGTCATCCCGTTGGTTAGGTCGGCCATTGGTACTGTATCAGGGCGATTTACATCTGCCGGGCTGGCCCGGGAGGAGGACATCCCAGAGGGGGGATTGGAAGGGAAAGTCGCTTTGGTGGAACGGGGTCTCATCAGGTTTAACGAGAAGGTTCTGCGGTTAACCGAGGCGGGGGCCGTTGGAGTCGTCATCTACAACAATGCTCAGGGCAGTTTTCAGGGAGTTCTATCCGCTGGAGGAAGGGAAATACCCGCGGTGGCCATCTCCCGGGAGGAAGGGGAGCGGCTTCTGGAGCTTATCGCCAAGGACGAAGTGCGGGCCACGGTTACGGTTGCGGTAGATTCCCGTCCTTCGCAAAACGTGTTGGCGGAAATGACCGGCTCTGGGCCGGGCGTTGTGGTTCTAGGAGCGCACTACGACACCTTGCCCGGCGTACCAGGAGCCAACGACAACGGGTCCGGGACCGCGGTCCTTCTTGCCATCGCTGAGGAATTGGCCGGGCATACCCTACCATTTACGGTACGTTTTATCGCCTTCGGTTCCGAAGAAGTGGGTCTGAGAGGCAGCGCTCACTACGTTGACTCCTTGTCCGTCGAGCAGAGGGATGAAATCATCGTTATGCTCAATTTCGACGCGCTTGGAGGCGGGGAAAGCCTCGAGATTCTGGGTGATGCGCCATTAGTCGACCGGGTGGCCGAACTGGCTCAGAATGAAGGAATCGTGGTTTCTAAGGGAAGAGACCGGCGCGGCAGCAGCAGCGACCACGCCAGTTTTCGGCGGGCAGGTATCCCCATACTAATGGTTTCTGCACAGGATTTTTCTAAAATCCACTCGGCAGACGATACTTTGGAGCACGTGAATCCGGACCTCTTGCAGGACACGGTCCGGTTAGCTGTGTCCTTGCTGCTACGGCCCAACCCATTCGATGAGGGCTTGTGATGCCGCCAACCTCGCCGCTTGGTATACTTAACCCAGCATATTGAACCAGCCAGGGGAGGTATTCCGAATGAAGTGGGCTTCCGCAATCTCGGAAAAGAGCGGTTTAGAGGACGCTATCCAAGAGTGCGTCACCGGTCTTAGGGCTCAATTGGGGGATGAAGAGCCCAACCTGGCGGTTATCTTCGCTTCGCCCCATCACCAGTCCGGATACGATGACGTGGTTCCCATGATAAGGAAATTGCTGCCTTCGGCTCGGGCGTTTGGTTGCTCCGGCGGAGGCATCATCGGAAATGGGGAAGAGGTGGAGCAACGGGCCGGATTGTCCATCACCGCCGCCGTATTGCCCGATGTGGAGATCGTTGAGTTCCATCTGGACGGCGACAGCCTTCCCGACTTGGACGCCGGGCCGGATACCTGGGAAGAACTGGTGAAAGTAACAGATAGCCAAGACCCGCAATTCGTGGTGTTGGCGGACCCATATTCGTTCCCGGTGCAGAACCTGATACTGGGCTTGGATTTCGCTTTCAGCCGGGCGGCCAAGATCGGCGGATTGGCCAGCGGTGCCCAGCAACAGGGGGGAAACGCTTTGTTCTTGGGCGATCAGACCTACCATTCGGGAGCGGTTGGCTTGGCCTTTCATGGCAACATAGCCGTTGATACCGTGGTGGCCCAGGGCTGCCGTCCCGTCGGTCATACCATGCGGATAACCGAGAGCCGCAGCAACATTCTGGTCGCACTGGACGGGGAAACGCCCATGGTCGTGCTCAAGGAGTTATTCGAAAATTCCGGCGAGCGGGACCGGGGCTTGATGCGCAACTCCCTGTTCTTGGGCGTTGTGATGGACGAGCTTCTGGACGACCCCAAGCAAGGCGATTTCCTGATTCGCAACGTCGTGGGAATGGATGAGCGAACCGGGAACCTGGCCATAGGCGAGCTTTTGAAAGAGGGCCAGGTGGTTCAGTTTCATCTTCGGGATGCCGATACTTCCACCGACGATTTGACCGCAGTGCTGGAGCGGTACGCCACCGAAAACCGGGAGAACCAGATCCAGGGTGCGCTGCTCTTTTCCTGCCTGGGCCGGGGAGAAAATCTTTACGGAAAGCCGAACCACGATTCAGGAATTTTCCACGACAAATTGGGCCAAGTGCCCCTGGGCGGCTTTTTCTGCAATGGCGAGATCGGCCCGGTAAGCGGGACTACGTTCCTCCACGGCTACACCAGTTCCTTCGGCATCTTCCGGTCTAAAGCTTAGCGTTTGGTTCTCCGGTCCGTCCCAAAGCGTCCGAGTCGAGCGGTCCACAGATGGCGGCTAGAGCCCGGTCCAGGCAGACGTGTCTAATGTCATTCCGACCGGAGGGAGGAATCTCAGGATGGGCGGAACGACACCTCACCAGATTCCTCGTCGCTGCTCTCCTCGGAATGACAAACTGTCAGCATCGGGCTGGGCCGCCAGATCAGATTGACGCAGCACTAAGATGGCAGCTTCCAATACCCTCAAGGTCGGGATTCCTGTGTCCCTGTCCGGTCAATTCCAGGTGCAAGGAATGCAGGCTCTTGCCGGATTGCAAGCTTGGGCCGAGGATGTAAACCGGGCGGGCGGCGTCAAAGTTGGGCATTCCGATGCCGGCCGGCTAGTATCTATCGTCTACTATGACGATGCCAGCAAAACGGCCCAAACTCGGCAGGCCACCGAACGCCTCATCACCAGCGACCGCGTAGACCTGCTTTTCGGGCCCTACTCCGGGGTTCTGGCTCTGGCGTCCGCCCAGATGGCGGAGGGCCATGGCAGGTTGCTGTGGAACCAGGGTGGGGCATCCGACACCATATACCAACGAGGATTCAAATGGGTAGTGGGTGTACTCACGCCGGCCAGCCGCTACCTGGCGGAGTGGCTGCCCTTGGTTCGGGAAGCCGATCCTAACGCCGTCTCCCTGGCGATAGTGCGGGCAAGCACCGGGGCGTTTCCCCAGGCAGTTACCTCCACCGTGGAAAGCCAGGCTGCGCGATTGGGGTTCAGGATCAGTTTGGTAAGAGAATTTGAGCCGTCCATCAACGATTTCAGCGCTGTACTCGACGATGTGGAGAGAGTCCGTCCGGACCTGTTGCTGGGCGTGGGACGTATCCAAAATGACCTGTTGCTGGCGGGGCAGTTGGCGCGCCGGGAACTGGGCTTAAAAGGAGTAGCGGTAGTGGCCGCCCCCATACAACAATTCAAGGACCACCTGGGAGAAGCCGCCGACGGATTCGTCGGCCCCAGCCAATGGGAGGCCTCCGGCAGCTATCCCAGAGATTACGGCCCCACCGGCGTCGAGGTGATGGCGTCGCTGAAGGTTAAGGGATACCGAACCGTAGATTATCCGATGGTCCAGGCGTATGCCGCCGGGTTGGTGGCCCAGCGCTGCGTGGAAGAGGCGGGGACGTTGGACGACTCGGCACTGCGGGAAACGGCAGGACGCCTTGATTTCTCAACTTTCTACGGACGGTTCAAGATTGACCCGGTCACCGGATGTCAGGTGGGACGCTCGACAGTTCTAGTTCAGTGGCAGCAAGGACGGAAGGTGATCGTCGGTCCTTCGGATCAACGGCAAGCGCCGATGGTATACCCCTGGCGGAATCAGCCGTAAATACCTATATTAGATTTTGTACTCCTCTTTGATCGGGTGCTGGAGGATCGGGAAGCTGAAGAACCAAGGAGCATCGATATGCGGCTAAAAGACCGGGTCGCGATAATTACCGGAGCCGGGCGCGGCATCGGCCGGGCCATCGCGCTAGCATATGCCCGGGAAGGGGCCGTCATGACTCTGGCGGCCCGGAGCGCCGGCGAATTGGAAGAGACGGCCCGATTGGCTCAGGAGTTGGGGGCCACGACTCATATCGTGCTGACCGATGTGACGAAACAGGAAGACGTTGATGAGATGGTCCGCCAGACTGTGGCCCGGTTCTCCACCGTTGATATCCTGGTGAACAACGCGGGTATCGGGGGACCGGTGGGGTTGCTGCAGGACAACGACGTGACCGAGTGGATCAACACTATCCAGGTGAACGTGGTGGGCACTTATCTATGCTGCCGGGCGGTGTTGCCGGTGATGATTGCCCAGGACAGGGGTAAGATAGTCAACCTGGCCGGAGCCGGCGCCACCGCGGCCTGGCGTAATACCTCGGCTTACTGCGCCAGCAAAGCGGCCGTCGTCCGGCTAACCGAAAATATCTGGCTGGAACTGGATGGTAAGAACGTGCAGATCAACTCTCTGGGGCCGGGCTCCATCGATACCCGGATGTGGGAGCAGTTGCGGGACGGCGCGGAGATAGTCGGCGATAAGGACCTTTTCGACCTGGGAGTGCGAGTGACCAGCGGCGGCGGAGCGTCCATAGACCGGGCCGCCGATCTGGCTGTGTTTTTCGCCAGCGACGATTCTGGCAAGCTGAGTGGGCGGCTGATAAGCGCCGTAGCTGACGACTTCGATAATCTACCGCCGCGCATCCCCGAGATCATGGCTTCCGACGCTTTTATCGTCCGAAAGGTGGAGTTGGATTAGGGCCCAGTTCGGTAAACGGCGATTGCTGACAACACATCACCCCCACTCAAACTCTCTCCCATAAAGGGGGAGAGGACAAATCCCTTCCCCCTCGACGGGGGAAGGTTAGAGCCTGCCCTGATCCTTCGGCTGAAGGACGAAGGGATGGGGGTGCGCCACACCTACCAATATCGACGTGTACCGGACTAATGGCGCTTAGGCAGCCTGCTTACGCTTCAAGTTTGACCGGGTTGCTGAGAATCCCGATCCCCTCAATCTCAATCTCGCAGATGTCGCCGTCTTTCATCTCTCCCGGCGTGCCCGGAGTTCCGGTGTAGATCATGTCGCCGGCTTCCAGAGTGACGTACTCCGAGCAGAAGGATATTAGTGTCGGGATGTCAAAGATCAGATATGTAGTGCTCTCGCTCTGCACCTCTTGACCGTTGATGCGGCCGGTGACCCTGATATTGTGGGGGTCCAAGTCGGTCTCGATCCACGGACCGGCGGGGGAAAAGGTATCCGTGGACTTGGCCCGCCACCAGTTGCGGTCTTCCTCCTGCCAGTCGCGGGCGCTGACGTCGTTGCCGCAGGTGTAACCCAGAACGTGCTGCATGGCGTCCTCTTTGGAGACGTTGCGGCAACTGTCTTTCATGATCACAACCAACTCGGCCTCGGCGTCTAGCTTTTTCGTTCCTTTGGGCCGGATGATGGTGTCACCCGGTCCGATGACCGAAGTGGGCGTTTTGTAGAAGACCATGGGCACTGGTGGACTCGTCCGGTCATGTAGGTGGCTGGAGTAGTTAAGCCCGATGGCCAGGATCTTGCCCGGTACGCAGGGCGCCAAGAGCTTGACGTCGGTCAAGGGATGAACATGGTCGATTACTTCGTGGGGTTCGAAGGGGCTGGCGCTTAACTGTTTCACGTTGTCGCCCTCAATGATTCCATAGCTGATCTGGCCGTGGGCGAGATACCTGGCGATTCTCATCGATGTTTCTCCTGATTATTGGAGTTGGACGGTTTATCCGGCCTTAACTGGGCGCGCCGGACGCAGGATCAACGGCGTCGGCTCAACGATTATCTCCGTCTACACCAGCCTTTGCAACCATTTCAAAAACGTACCTTAATATCGCAGATACTCTGCCTTACTAGGACGGAATCGGACTGAGGATACGCACGGTTAGCCCTGGATTGACTGGCTTTGCGTGCTCGGCTACACTTCCAGCCATCGTAAGGACATTTACGGCTGACCGGATCGGTCTATCAACCCGATATTTGACGATATTTGTGTAAAAGAGGTGACTTCAACGAGATGAGTATTCCAGAATTTGACGTAGCTGGACAAAAGGTATTGTTGGTTGGAGCAGGCCGGGGAATCGGCAAAGGCATCGCGATGGTGTTCGCCGAAGCGGGTGCCGATGTAGCCATCACCGGATTCACCGAGACCGGTGTCAATCAAGTAGCTAAGGAAGTCCGGGCTTTGGGACGCACCGCGCTCCCGTTGGCCGGTGACGCCACCAAGACGGCCGACATGGACCGGATAACCGAGCAGGTGCTGGGAGAGTTCGGCCATATCGACACATTGATCAATTGTGTCGGCGACTCTATACACAAGCCAGTGGTGAAACTTCCCGGCGGCGACATAGAAGGAATGACTGAAGAAGATTGGCATCATGTGATTGACATAAACCTAACCGAGGCCTTTCAAGGATGCCGGGCCGTTGGCCCCCACCTGTTGGAGCGCCGCCAAGGTTGCGTGATCAACATCTCTGGTTGGGCGTCCTTCCGGGGCCGTCCCGGGTACTCGGCCTACGACGCGGCCAAAGCCGGACTGATGCGTTTTACCGAATGCTTGGCCCAGGAATGGGCGCCATTTGGTGTTCGGGTCAACACGGTTGCGCCTGGGTCGTTCCCAGACCCAGACCAAATGTCCGCCGAAGCCTATCAGACGCGCCAGGACACTGCCGCGAAGCAGATCCCCTTGGGCCGGACTGGAAAGCTTAAAGAACCTGGTTACCTGTCGGTGTTCCTGGCCTCCCCGGCGGCGGCCTACATCACCGGGCAGACCTGGGCGGTGGACGGCGGGATAAGTATCAAGCACCCGTGATTTCCCACGGATCGGTTCTTTTCGTTTAGCTATCGGAAATAAGACCCTCACCCCCGTCCCCTCCCCCACGAGAGAGGGGCGGTTTCGATGGAATCGAAGCCGGAGTGAAAGCTCGGTGCTTAAGAATCCCGGAACTGAATTGATCCACACCGCACCGTTTGAAACGCACACGTCCTCATTTATGACATTGCGTTAAGAAATTAACTTTCATAGAATCCGATATAAGGCCCTTGAATACCAGGACACGGAGCCGGATATGGGAACGGAGAAGGGCGGTTCGAGGGGGATTGATGGTTAAAGTTCTTATCGTGGAAAACGAAGGTCTCTTTAGAGACATGCTAAAGATCTCTTTGGGTTCTATACCCAATATGGAGATCGTTGACGCGGTGTCCGACGGGCACGCAGCGATCCAAACCTCCAGCCAATTGCAACCCGATGTTGTATTGATGGACATAGAATTGGGCGGCGATCCCAACGGTATCGAGGCTGGGAGAACTATCAAATCAAACCATCCAGAGATGGGCATGATTCTTCTCTCCGCCCATAAGGAGCGGGAGTACGTCAGCATGATTGCTTCCGACGATCTCTCCGGGTGGTCTTACGTTTTGAAACAGTCGGTGACCGATGCCGGAGCTTTGGTTCGCGCGATCGAAGGGGCGGCTTGCGGATTGGTGGTGATGGACCAGGGAGTGGTCAATAGCATGAAGCCGCGTAGAGGCTCAGATACAGCCGGCCTCACTCCGCGCCAACAAGAAGTACTGTCGATGATGGCCAAGGGTTATAATAACTCCTCCATCGCCGAAAATCTCGTATTGGGCACCAAGTCGGTTGAGAACTATATCAACGCCATATACCAAGAACTCCACTTGGGCCACAACGGCAACCTTCACCCCAGGGTCCAGGCGGTCCTGACCTACATCCGGGACAGCGCTTAAGGGATCTCCCCGCAACGGGCGCTATCGGTCTCGTGACTTTTGGCCGAAGACTAGATCCCCCTGCCCATTTAACGACAGGGGGTGATTTTCGCTGTGCGGCCTAGGGTGTCTTTTTGTCCTCTTCATGGATACTTCCCAGAACGCCTCTAGCTTGTATTGCCACTTCCTTCAGGGCTATCATTGGATAACTAGCCGTACCTGAAGGACGGCGGGGAGTTATGCGTTGGACTATCGTGGCGGCAAGGTTTTTAATGGTGGGCCAGGGGAATCGGAACTGTCTGACTTGGTTACTTTCTCTTATTTCCGGTTAGCCGAAGCGGTCGGGTAAAACATCGTCGTGCCGGTGAATCCTGTTGGCGACGCTATCAGGTTAGAGGGATTGGAAAAGAGTTTCGGCGACTGGCCGGTGCTCTGGGACTTGGATCTGACCCTGGGATGGGGACAATTCCTCGTCATCTTCGGGGCTAACGGCGTGGGCAAGTCTACCTTGCTGCGAATCCTGTCAACCCAGGCCAGAGCCGACGCGGGGAAGGCGTTGATCGCGGGTTACGACCTGCAGCGCAACCCACAAGCGGTACGGAGCCGGGTCGGCGTCGTTGCCCATCAAACCTTTCTGTATGACGATCTGACCGCCCTTGAAAATCTGGTCTACTACGGACGCCTGTTCGGCCTCAATGACCCTGAACAAAAGGCCGATGAGGCCCTTTCCAAGTTGGGGATGGACCGCCGGTCCGGACAACGTTTACGTAGCCTTTCCCATGGAATGCAGAAACGGGTAGCTATCGCCCGGGCTATCATGCATCGGCCTTCTATCTTGTTATTGGACGAGCCGGAGAGCGGGCTGGACCGTGGCTCGGTGGAGCTACTCAGAGAACTCTTACAAGAGTGGGCCGCCTCTGGGCGCGCCGTGGTCATGACGACCCATGATACCGAATTGGGGTTCTCGTGGACCGGCCAACAGGGTCTGCTGGCCGAGGGGAAGCTCCATCTCCGTGGGCTGGAAGGGACCGGCGACTCTGCTGAATTTCCCCGGCGTGTAACCGAATCTTTGGGCGCCAGCCGATGATGCAGCTATTGAGGCCGGTCCTGATATTGGTAAGGAAGGATATCCTGCTGGAGTGGCGTTCCCGAGACCTGGTGGTGTCGATGTTGGTATTCAGCCTACTGATCGTAGTAGTGTTCAACTTCGCCCTAAACGTCACACCCCAGCAGGTTACCGTGCTGGCTCCGGGAATCATCTGGGTGACCTTTGCTTTTGCGGCGACATTGGCCATGAACCGTTCATTCGTTAGGGAGATGGAGCAGGGGGGACTGGCGGGGTTGCTACTGTCTCCGGTAAGCCGTGACGCCATTTTCTTGGGGAAAGCCTTGGGCAGCTTTTTATTCATGCTGGTGGTTGAGGCCGCTTTGTTGCCGATTTTCGGCGCTCTGCTTAATTTTCCAGTGTTGTCTTTTACCTTGGTGCTAACCATCGTGATGGCCACTTTAGGGTTTGCGCTGGTTGGCACTCTGTTCTCGGCTATCGCCGTTCAGACCAGATCGCGTGAAATCATGCTCCCGGTTTTATTCTTCCCGGTGATCTTGCCGGTAATCATCGCTGCGGTTGAGGCGTCTTCGGCCTCGATCGGCTCCGAGCCGGGCGTTGCTTTGAACCGATGGCTGCCTCTGCTAGCTATCTTCGACGCCTTATTCTTAGTAATATGTCCGTGGGTTTTTGCCGTAGTTGTAGAGGAATGATGCTGGAAGAGAAGAGGAGGTAGGACCGATTGCTGGGGAATGGCGTCCGCCAAAATATTACGGGTTATCTGGTGGTGTTGAGCGGTCTGTTCATGCTGGCGGACCTTTACCTGATTTTCGTGGTGGCTCCCACTGATGCGGTGCTTGGCCATGTCCAGCGGGTATTCTACTTCCACGTGCCGATCGCCATCATGTCCTTCCTGGCGTTCTTCCTGGTTTTCCTAGCGAGCATCGCCTACGTCGTGCGGCGTGACGGGAAATGGGACCGGCTAGCTCACTCGTGCGCCGAAGTTGGCGTGGTGTTTGTTACCGTGGCGCTGCTGACCGGAATCATCTGGGGCAGGCCGCTGTGGAATACCTGGTGGACCTGGGAGCCCAGGCTGACCACCACCCTCATCCTTTGGCTGATCTACGTTTCTTATCTGATGATTCGCTCTTACGCGTCTAACCAACAGCAAGCGGCTCGTTACTCGGCGGTGGTGGGAATCGTGGGGTTTGTCGACGTCCCGATAGTGTATTATTCGGTGGTTTGGTGGCGTTCCATACACCCGTCCCCGGTGGTGGGCCCCTTCGCCCAGGCAAATGCCCTGGAGCCCGTAATGCTGTGGATCCTGCTGTTCTCAATGGTGACGTTCTTATTCCTCTTTGCCTATCTGGTGGCCGAACGCACAGCCCTGAGGAACAGCGAGGACCGGCTCCGGGGAATACGGCTGGTGGCGCGACGGGCCGGGCGCTGATGCCAGTCTGAATACTCTTCTCCTGACTTGAGGTGTTAAGCTTTATGCTGATCGTTCTGCTACAGGCCACGTTGCCGGCAGCTAATCTGCCCTTCCTATTTGCCGCGTTCACGGTGGCTTGGTTGGCTTTTTTCGCCTACGCGTTTTTCGTTAGCCGGCGCCAACAGGAATTGCGTAAGGAGATCGCCGAATTGCGCCGGACGCTGGAGCAACAGGAACCGGAGGACGCTAGCTAGGTTTCCGGTATATAATTGGGCTGATGGGGATCGAGAGGGAGATAATTTGACTGAGTTGGAACCGGACTGGCCGGATTGGACAGACGTTGAGATCGAAGCAGAGCCGGAGAACCAGAGCCACCGGACCCGCTTCCTGATTCTTGCGGCGGTGGTTTCGTTGGCGCTTGGGTACATGATATACGCGGCTTTTCCTGGGAATGCCCTGTATTTCTTGACCGTGGGCGAGCTGATCAACAAGACAGATGTCCATGACGGACGAACGCTCCGGGTGTCGGGCAAACTGGTGGCTGACTCTTTCCAGAGAGAGGGAAGGACAACGGTTTCCCATTTCCAACTTCGAGACGAGAACGCGGATCCGTCCGGGCAGCATCTATCCGCGACTTATGTGGGGGTACTGCCCGACCTGTTCTTCAACCCACATTCCGAGGTTATATTGGAAGGCAGCTACGGCGAGGACCAGATCTTTCAGACAGACGCCATCCTGGTTAAGTGCCCATCCAAGTACCAATCGCTTCAGGAAGAGACGCTGCTGTCTAGCTGACTGCTCGGAATCGAAACGCGGTGATTATCCACGTCTATTGGGCAAGGCGACGGGAAACCTTCAGACTACCACGGAGTTAATCGACGTCTTTGCCGGCCTAACCCTTACTGCCCCGCGGCCGATATCCGCGATCAGGCATCCGGCTTATTTCTTTTCCTGATTGATCCGTTCCATGACCGAGTCGTGGAAGGTAGAGGGCTTTGACACTTTGGGGATGCGGGAAAGCAATCCGATGGTGGAAGCCAGAGTATCGACGAAGGCACGGCAAGGGCCGCAATTGCTCAGATGAGCCTGGATAGTCGATCGCTTGGTTGGGGCGAGGTCCTCGTCCAAGTAGTCCGACGAAAGCTTGCGGACCTCATTGCAGTCGGCGTCGCCTCGGTGAAATAGCTTGTTCAGTAGTCCATTCACTGTAACAACCCCCAGGGTATTCTAATCTCATGTCCAACCAACAGCAACCGTCCTCGTTCCAAAGAGCGGCCTATTTGGTGGTGGGTGGCGCTCCCCAACGCCTTCCCCTGAGTAGCGAATCGGCGTTCTATAGACAAACTCATTACTTTAGATGCACAATGCAGGCTAAAGGTATATTTGCTGAAATAATTGACAACCGATGGAATCTCAGACCACACAAACTTTTGAAGACATCGTAACCGAATACGGTGATTTCGTATTCAACCTCACCTATCGAATCCTGGGGAACCACGCCGACGCCGAGGATGCTTTCTTAGCCGCTTACCGTAACTTTGAACGATTTCGCGGGGAATCACGGGTCAGCACATGACTGTATCGCATCGCCACCAACGCTGCCTTGATGAAACTACGCAAAGAGCGGCCTAGGCGGAACATCACCCAAACAGGATATGAAGAGATAGAACTGCCCAGCCCAGGCGAAGGTCCTGAGAAGTTGGCGCTGAACAGCGAGCTTCGCGAGCACCTTGAGCGGGGGTTGGATATGCTGCAGCCCAACCTTAAAACGGCGGTGGTGCTTCGGGACGTCCAGGGTCTGAGCAACGAAGAGGCATCTCAAATACTGGATATATCCGTCTCGTCGTTGAAGGCCCGGCTCCACCGGGGACGCATCTTCCTTCGGGAACACCTTCAAGAATATCTAACCGCCAACCAGTAGCACGGGCCGGCGGGCTGTCTACCAGTCTGTCCTTGCGGATAGAATCCTTCAAAACAAAAGCTCCCCACTTATGCGGGGAGCTTTCCAGTTTCTGAGGCTATGGTTAGGTCAGAATTCGAACGCGTCCACCAATTCCTGCACGGTCTTGGGATTCGCCCTTGTCCACATCTGCTCTACTTGATGATCCATGGAAGGGCGGAAGGTGTCGTTGTAAACCACTCCCACGGGTACGCCGCCTTGCTGGAGTAATTGCTGGGCCGCGCCCTTGTCGCTGGTGTCGTGATCTTCCGGAATCTCCCACAGTCCTGGCTCGATCCCCTTTTGTACGTTCCCTTTGAGCATTTCGAAGGTATCGTTATAGGTGGTGCAAGGAGACTGTACGTGTATTATGGAAAACCCCTTATGCTCCATCCCCTGGGTTATCAGCTTGGCCAACGGCCTGACCTGTCCGGAAAACCCGGAAGCGATGAATGAAACACCCAGGGTTAGATACAGCTCCAGGGGATTAAGTTGGGACTCGATCTTGCCGAAGGGGGTAGAACTGGTTATCTCACCGAGCTTGGTTGTTGGGGAGCTCTGGCCTTTGGTAAGTCCATATACTCCGTTGTCCATAATCACGGCGCAGATGTTCAGGTTACGGGCAGCCTGAGGCCCGATATGCTCGGCGCCGATGCTCAGGAAGTCGCCATCGCCGGCCACAACCACTACGTTCAACTCGGGCCTGGCCATCTTTACGCCCAAGGAGATGGGCAACGACCTGCCGTGAATACCATGGAAGCCATAGGGCTGGCGGCCCTCTAGGAGATGAACCAGATTGCCAGAGCAACCGATGCCCGCGACCACCACGTTGTTTTCAATCGGAAGCCCCGTCTCTTCGAGACGGTCAATCATCGCCATTTCCAACGCCCTGCGGACCCCGAAGTCTCCGCAACCTGGGCACCACTTGAAATCGTACTCTTCGTTTTTCTTGCTCATACCCCAGCGGCCTCCTTCCTAACAGTCTCCGTCACTTCGGTGATTCGCTTTACCAGATCTCTCACTTTGAAAGGTAGGCCCGTGTATTGGGTGATGGCCTCGGCTTTCACCCCTTGGGAACGCAAGATACTGGCGAACTGCCCTTGATAGTTCAGCTCTGGGACAATCACCAGGTCTTTCTTTTTGAGTTCTTCCAGCATTTTGGGAGGCAGCGGATTCAAGTACATGGTGTAGTACCAGCCCACAGGAACTCCCGAAGCCTTCATCTGGTTATAGGCTTCCAGCGCGGGACCCTTCGAACCGCCCCAAGGCATCATGACGATGGACTCGTCGACGTTGTCGGTTTCGTACTCGTCTTCTTCCAGAAGTTTTATTTTGCTGAAACGCCGCTCCGTCATCTGTATGTGGCGGCTGGCCAAGTGAGTAGTGTCGCCCATGTCGTCATGCTCACTGCCGTTGGCGACGTATGCTCCAGGATTGCCGGGTAGCGGCATTGGGGACAACTCGAAGCCGGCGTATCGATGGTATCCGTTGGTCCCTTCGTAGACCTGCCGTCTCTTATCCTCAATTTGGGAAAGGTCAGGCTTGGCGATGTTTTGCACCCGCTCTGCCAGAGCCATCTCGGTCATCAAAATCACCGGCCCTTGGTACCGTTCGGACCAGGTAAGAGCCTTGATCGCGCCGTAGAAACACTCTTCCACCGTGCCCACCGCGATGATTGGCATCTTGACATCGCCGTGTGCGGGGAACATGCAAGCCATCAAGTCCGATTGTTCCGTCTTGGTAGGTAGACCGGTGGCCGGGCCGCCCCTTTGCACGTCCACTACGACCAAGGGAATCTCAGCGATCCAACCTAGCCCTAGACCCTCACTCATCAGGGAGAATCCCGGTCCGGCCGTGGCCGTCATTGCCTTTTTACCGGCGAATCCCGCTCCCAGGATGGCGGTGATCGACTCAATCTCCGAACTTACTTGATGGGCAAATTTCCCCTCGCCGACCAAGTTCCGTTCCATGTATAGCAAAATAGTCGTGGCCGGGGAGATAGGATATCCAACGTAGAAGTCCAAGCCTCCGGCCAGCGCGCCCAGGGCCAAGGCTTCGTTTCCTTTCAGCATGATTTGGGCGAAGTCCGGCGCGTTGGGAGCGGCCAGAGCGCCGAGAGCGAGTCCGCTCTCGGCGATGTGTTCCCGGCCCAGTGTCATTGCCTGGATATTGGAACGGATAATTTCTTCGTCACCGGATCGGCCGCGGGTGAATCTCTTGGTAACGAACTCTTCCAGATACTGCTGGGGCATATCCACTAAGTGGGCCAGAGCTCCGATGATGACCATGTTTGCGGCCCGGTTGTTTCCGGTGGACCGGGCTAGTTCGTCGAAGGGAAGGCCAAAGCCTCGAGAGTCGCCTTCAAGTTGGAATTCGTTGGAGTTGAAGATGATGACGCCTTCATCCCGAACCTCGGAGTTGTGCTCGTCGTAGGCGTCCTGATTGAAGGCCACCAGTACATCCACGTCATCACCGGCGCTTAGAACCGGGTCCACGGCGATCCGGGCTTGGGTCCAAGTGGGGCCTCCCATAATCTGGGAAGGGAAAGTAGCGAAAGTTTGAGCGTGATAGCCGACTTGTGTGGCAGCCTGGGCTAATCCTTCGGCCGAAGTAACCACCCCTTGTCCGCCTTCACCGGCGAACCGGACGACGAAGTCACGCATTTCCATGTGTATGTCTCCCTGAGTCAGTATCGGGCAGATTGGATTTTAAGGTTAAGCCGATTGGCATGCAAGGGCTGGGGATGGCAAAGGAGAAGCAATTTTCGCGCCACGCTGGGATATAAGGATTTTATGGCGGCTGTCATGGTGATTGTTCGGAAGCAGCCCCATGGCGCCGTTCGAGGTAACATCGAGCCTCGGTTGAGGAGGAGCCATAAGGTCAAGCGTAAACAACCTTGTAGGGTTGTTGTTCATATCTAAAGTAGCGACTCGAATGTTACAGCAGGCACGGTCTAATGTCAATTAAATAGCGACGAATAATGCCGGATAATATGTCCCCGGCGGCGTTGTTTCAAACTTCAGCGATATGCTAGAATCGCTATTATGGTGGACATAAAATACTGGGCGGCGTTGAACCTTGTGCCCAGATTGGGTCCGGTAAGGTTTCGTAGGCTAGAGGCCTACTTTGAAGACATGGAAAAGGCTTGGAAGGCAAGCCTTAGTGAATTCAAGGCGGCGGGTCTTGATGATCGGACCGCCAGAGACCTGATAACCCTTCGTGGCAAGATCACGCCGGAATCCGAGCTTGAAAGAATTCAACGCGCCGGGATAAATCTGGTTTACTGGCACGATGATGATTATCCCGTGCGGCTGAAAGAGATCGCGGACCCTCCGCCCGTCCGCTATTTCAAGGGAACGCTTTTACCGTCCGACGAAAGGTCGTTGGCTGTGGTTGGGACCAGGGGTCCGACTTCCTATGGAAGGGAAGCAGCGGCGGGGCTTACCGCCGAATTAGCGCACAACGGTATCGTCATCGTCAGCGGCCTGGCGAGAGGTATAGACGGAGTGGCTCATCGAGCGGCTCTGGAGAGCGGTGGGCGGACCATCGCCGTTCTGGCCAATGGTCTGGACATAATTTATCCCAGGGAACACGCCAACTTGGCCCAACAGATCGTGGGCCGTGGCGCCATCGTCAGCGAATATCCTCCGGGCGTCCGGCCCGATTCCCGGAGTTTTCCCCGGCGGAACCGTTTAATCAGTGGCATCAGCCTGGGTTCTCTGGTCGTTGAGGCTGGGGAAGGCAGCGGGGCCCGCTGGACGGTGTATCATGCGTTGGAGCAGAACCGGGAAGTTTTCTGCGTGCCGGGCAGTATCTACTCCCCCATGAGCCGGCTGACCAACCGGTTGATTCAGGAAGGAGCCAAGCTGGTATCCAACGTTACCGATATTCTGGAAGAGCTGAACTTGACGGCGGTGGCACGCCAGGTGCAACTGCCCCTGCTGGTGGATACGGATAGCGATCCTGAGTCGGCTTTACTGGGTCTTTTGAACGACGATCCACAACACATCGATGACATTAGAAGAATCGCGGACATCCCCATCACGTCCGTAAGCAGTATGCTAACCATGCTGGAATTGAAAGGCCTGGTGCGGCAGGTGGGCTGCATGCACTATGTCCGTTTACGGGAGGTATCCCAAGTCTATGGTAACTAAGGCCAAAACCGCTTCGAAAACGCGTGCTACTAAAGCTGGTAGCCGTAAATCCACCGCCAAGAGCGCCAAGGGAACGAAGAAAGGCTCGTCCGTCAGAAGTGCGGCCGGGAAGCAACTCGTGATAGTTGAGTCTCCGGCCAAAGCTCGAACGGTGGGCCAGATGTTGGGCAACAAGTACGTGGTAGTGGCTTCCCAGGGCCATGTGCGGGACCTGCCCAAAAGCAAGATTGGGGTGGATATAGAAAACGAGTTTGAACCTTCTTACGTAATCATGCGGGATAAGCGATCCATCCTCAACGACCTGAAAAAGGCCGGCGACCAGGCCAAGACTATTTATCTAGCCACTGACCCGGACCGGGAAGGAGAGGCTATCTCTTGGCACCTGCAAACGGCAGCGAAGTGGGACGAACGGCCCGACCCTCCCAAGCGCGTGGTTTTCCACGAGATTACCAAGGAGGCCGTGGAAGAAGCCTTCAATCATCCCCGGGAAATCGACATGGATCTGGTGAACGCTCAGCAAGCGCGGCGCATCCTTGACCGTTTGGTGGGCTACCAGATCAGCCCCCTTCTCTGGCGGAGGGTGCAGCGCGGCCTGTCGGCGGGGCGAGTGCAGTCGGTATCCCTGAGAATTGTGGTGGACCGGGAGAAAGATATCCAGGCTTTTGTTCCCGTCGAATCTTGGACTCTGGAAGCCCAACTCCACAAAGAAAAGAGCCCAGCCGCCCGGCCCCATCTCTTCACGGGCGTGCTGCACTCGGTGAAAGGCCAAAAGAACCGCTTGACCATTCATAAAGAGGACGATGCCCGCGGGTTTGAGGCCGAGTTGAAGGATGCGGCCTACGCGGTGTCGAATGTGCGAAAACGGGATGTCCGGCAGCGTCCTACCGCACCCTTTACCACCAGCACTATGCAGCAGGAAGCGGGCCGAAAACTGCGGCTGACCCCCCGCCGTACGATGTCCATTGCCCAAGAGCTCTACGAAGGGCTCCAAGTGGGTGGCGGAGAGTCGGTGGGACTGATCACGTACATGCGGACCGATTCGGTGCAGGTGGCGACGTCTGCCATCAGCGAGGCCCGCGGATACATCACCGATACTTACGGCAAGGACTATGTCCCGGAAAAACCGCGGGTGTTCACCACCAAGGCCAAATCCGCTCAGGAAGCTCACGAGGCGATTCGGCCCACGTCTATCCGGCGCACTCCGGATTCCGTTAAGGCCTTCCTGAGCCGGCCTCAATTGAACCTGTACAGCCTGGTTTGGTCCCGGATGTTAGCCAGTCAGATGGCCGATGCCCGGACTGAAGCCACCACCGTGGATATTGAAGCAGCTTGTAAAGGAACGTCCAAGGTCTACATGTTCCGCTCCACTGGCTCGGTGTTGAAGTTCCCAGGTTTCCGGGCGCTCTACCTGGAAAGCGTCGATGATGACGAATCCGAGGACGGCCGCCAATCCCTTCCTGAATTGGCGGCCGGCGATCGATTGGGCTGCGGGAATCTGGAGGCGTTGCAGCACTTCACCCATCCGCCGCCCAGATTCACCGAGGCCACATTGATTAAGGCCATGGAAGAGAAAGGTATTGGCCGTCCCAGCACCTATGCCCCAACCGTGGGAACCTTGCTGGACAGGAACTATGTGACTAAGGAACAAAACCGTCTTTTGCCTTCGGCGCTGGGAGTCACGGTTATTGAGCTGCTCCTTGAGTTCTTCACCGACGTGATGGACCTGGACTTCACCGCCAAGATGGAAGAAGGGTTGGATGAGGTGTCCCGTGGGGAACGGGAGTGGGTCCCCATGCTGGGAGAATTCTACGGTCCGTTCGGGAAAGCCCTGGCCAATGCCGAAGAATCGATGCCCCGGACCAAAGTGGAAGAGGAAACCGACGAGGTCTGTGACACCTGTGGCAAGCCCATGGTGATCAAGACCGGGCGGTTCGGCCGGTTCCTGGCCTGCACCGGATTCCCCGAGTGCCGGACCACCAAGCCAATCTTGAACAAGATTGGTGTCTCTTGTCCGAAGCCCGACTGTGCCGGCGAGATTGTGGAACGGCGGGCCCGAGGCGGCCGTCGGCCATTCTTCGGCTGCACCCGTTACCCCGATTGCGACTTCATCAGCAACCAGCGCCCCGTGCCCACCCCTTGCCCAGAGTGCAATGGCATGATGGTGCAACAAGGCCGGGACATGCTTTCGTGCACCGTTTGCGATTGGCGTGAGGCCATCCTGGAGCCGTCCCCGGAGTTGACGCCAGTTGGCGATTGACCACGGAACACCGATTTCCGCCGAGTTGGCCCGCTTTGATGCCCTGGTTGAAGGTTATCCTAATTACCTCAGAGGGCAGCGGGGGCTGTCGGAAAACACGGTCAGGATCTACCTGGACGATATCGGCTCCTTCCGGCAATACCTCGGTTTGGAAGAGGCAACTCTGAAAGATATGGACCGGGCGATGCTCCGGGGATACATGGCCTGGCTGGCCATCGATGCCCTGGATGGCAAGGGATACGCCCGAGTCAGCATCGCCCGTAAACTCACGGTGTTACGTTCCTTCTACCTGTTTCTCGTGCAACAAGGATTGTTCAAAGCTAGTCCGGTGCCGTCGGGACGGAGTTACCGCGTGAAGGTCCAAAAACCTCTTCCCAGTTTTCTGGGACAGCGGGATGTGGCCCGGCTTTTGGATGCCCCGGATGAAGCGTCTCCTTTAGGACTGCGGGACCGGGCGATTTTGGAAGTGCTCTACTCCTGCGGCGTTCGGCTGGGCGAGATACAAACCATGGACCTGCCTCACGTGAACTTCACCAGTAAAGAGATCCTGGTCCGGGGCAAGGGCTCTAAAGAAAGATGGGTGCTATTCGGTCAGCCTGCCGCCACGGCATTGGGGCGCTACCTGGACGAAGGGAGGCCCCAACTGGCGATACGCCCCGAATCGGCGCTCTTCTTAAACCGTTACGGCGCCCGGCTCTCTCGCCGGAGCATGGAAAAGCTGGTCGGCCGCTACGGGATCCAGGCGCAGACAACCCTGGGCGTACATCCCCATACCTTGCGGCATTCCTTCGCTACCCACATGTTGGAAGGGGGCGCTGACCTGCGAGTGATTCAGGAGTTGCTGGGACATTCCAGCCCCAGCACCACCCAGATATACACCCATGTCACCAAGCAGGAGGCCCTTTCGGCCTATCTTACCAATCACCCCCGCTCCGATATGCCGCCGGTTTCGTCAGCACCTCCGGAGACTGATCCTGATGACTAAGTTCCTGGTGCTCAACGGACCGAACATCAACGCCCTAGGCCGCCGGGACATTGGTATCTACGGCGCTATGACCTTGGACGATGTGAATCGGGAAGTGTCTCAACTGGCCGATAAGCTGGGAGTGGAGGTCACTTTCTTCCAGTCCAACGTGGAAGGGTACTTGGTTGATTGCATCCAAGAGCATTTTGGGACCATCCAAGGAATCATCATTAATCCCGGTGCTTTGACCCATTACAGCTATACCTTAAAGGACGGCCTCATCGACGCCGGAGTGCCGATCATTGAGGTTCATCTGAGCAACCCTTACGCAAGAGATGAATGGCGGCGTCATTCCGTCGTAACCGACATCGCCCGAGGCCAGATTGCGGGGTTTGGTTGGAGAAGCTATACTGCGGCTCTGGACATCCTTGCCGCGATAATCAAAGAAGAGGGACCGCAATGAGCGACCGCCTGGAGCGAGTGGCGGGTCAATTGGCCGAGAGAAATCTGGACGCGATCCTGATCTCGGCTCCGGAAAATCGCCGCTATCTCTCAGGGTTCACCGGGTCCTCGGGATACTTGCTCATTACCCCCAGCCGGGCCATGTTGTTTACCGATTCCCGTTACTCCGAGCAAGCCGCCAATCAAGCCCCCGATTTTCAGGTAATTCAGGTGCGAGGCGGTTGGGGCTGGTTGGTGGAGAAACTCAAGGAGACCGGCGTTCAACGGGTTGGATTTGAAAGCCGGCATATGACCGTGGCTAATTATGAAAAAGCACTGGATGCCCTGAAAGAAGACGGGAATCTGGGTAAAGTTTCGTTGGTTGCGGCCTCCGGCTTCGCTGAAGAGCATCGAGTGTTTAAAGACTCGGAAGAGATGGCGCTGCTGCAGAAGGCGATCGACGCCTCGGATTCGGCGATGGAAGCTGTCTGCCCTACTATTCAAGAAGGCATGACCGAGAAGGAAGTCGCGTGGCGGATGGAAATGGCGATGCGGGAGTTCGGCGCCGACGGACTCAGCTTCGACACCATCGTGGCCTCCGGTCCCAATGGCGCGATGGCGCACCATATGCCCTCGGACCGGCCCATACAGGCCGGGGAGCCCATAGTCATCGACATGGGAGCAATAGCAGACGGGTATTGCTCGGATATAACCCGCACCGTGGTGGTCGGCGAGCCTGACGAGACTTTCAATAAGATTTACGACATCGTGTTGGGGGCCCAACTCACCGCCATCAATACGGTCAAGGCCGGTATGAGCGGTGAGGACTGCGACGGATTGTCCCGGATGGTCATCGCCGAGGCGGGGTACGCAGATAATTTTGGCCACAGTTTGGGTCATGGCGTCGGCTTAGAGGTTCACGAGAGCCCGAGGGTTGGCCCCAACTCCCCGGAAACCCTGGAGCCGAACATGGTGTTCACCGTGGAGCCCGGCATTTATCTAACGGGCTGGGGTGGCGTCCGAATCGAGGATATCGTGGTCCTTGGAGACGATGGAGCAAAGGTCCTGAGCAAAGCTTCCAAATAAAGCATTCAGCTTTCGGCGATCAGTTGTCAGGACTAAGCCGGCGCCGCGAGCAGAAAGATTCGCGAGAATCAGAAAATTGAAAGGACGTGATTCGGATTGCCGCTGCTAGGAAGCGGAATCTTCACGCCTGAGTCTACAGTAGCTGACCGCTGATAGCCGATGGCTGACAGCTTGTCACCGGAAGGGAGGTTGGAATGAGCATCAACTTTAGCGATCTAAGCAAGGGAATGGTCATTGAGTTGGACGACCAGCCCTGGCAAATAATGGATTACGAGCGCCACAAGATGCAGCAGCGGGCGCCCGTTACCCGAATAAAGATGAAGAACCTTCTCAGCGGAGCGGTAGTTGAGAAGACTTTCCAAAGATACGACACCTCATTCTCCATGGCGGACATCGAAAACCGGCGGACCCAGTATATGTACACCGACGGGGACTATTACTATTTTCTGGACGAAGAATCTTTCGACCAGTATGAACTGGACGTCAGCCAATTGGGCAAAGCCCTCGATTATCTGAAGGAACAGATGGTTGTTGAAGCCGTCTTTTACAAAGGGAAGGTGATCAACATCAACCTTCCGACTCACGTAGATTTGGAAGTGAAAGAGACCCCGCCGAATTTCCAAGGGAACACCGCTCAGGGGGGCACTAAACCGGCCACCCTGGAAACGGGGCTGCGGGTAACCGTGCCGACCTTCGTCACCGCGGGCAATATAGTCCGGGTGGATACGCGTACCGGAGAATATACCGAGCGAGTTAGCTAGCCCAGTGGCTGTATACACTGTCAGCCAAGTATCGCAACATGTGAAAGAGGTCCTGGAAAGCGACCCGCTACTCGCCGACGTGCTGGTGGAGGGTGAGGTTTCCAATCTCCGGGTTTCTTCCGCCGGCCACTCTTATTTCTCCCTGAAAGACGACCAAGCCCTGCTTAACTGCGTCATGTTTCGCGGCCAACCGGGAGCTGAATTGCTCGCCGGTGGCACGGCGGTTTTGGTCCATGGGCGGCTCCAGTTCTACGAACCGCGGGGCACCACCGACTTCATGGTGGACCTGGCCATGGCCGCCGGGGTGGGCGAATTGGCCTTGGAATTAGAACAGTTGACCCTACGCTTGGAAGCCGAGGGGTTGTTCGACGAGTCTCGAAAGCGGCCTTTACCGTCATTCCCCAAGGTCATCGGCGTGGTGACATCCCCCTCCGGCGCGGTATTCCACGACATCCAAAACGTCATCCAACGGCGCTACCCTTTGGTGGAGCTTCTACTTGCTCCATCGTTGGTACAAGGCCCGAAAGCCGCCGCTGAGATCGTCGCGGCCATTGAAGGTCTAAATCGGGACGGCCGGGCCGATGTCATAGTGCTGGCGCGGGGCGGAGGCGCTCTGGAGGAGTTGTGGCCCTTCAACGAGGAGATCGTGGCGAGGGCCATCTACGCCAGCCACATCCCCACGGTCAGCGCGATAGGTCACGAAACTGACTTCACCATTTCTGACCGGGTGGCAGATTTGAGAGCTCCCACGCCGTCGGCGGCGGCGGAGATCGTGGCCCCGGACCAATACGTCTTGAGACAGCAGTTGGACGAAGTTCTAGCCTATTTAGACCGGGCCTGGGCCTATCAGGTGGATTCCCGGCGCGACGATGTGGCCCGGCTGTCAGGAAAACTTGAAGCGATCCTGCCCGATACCGGCAACTGGCGCCGGAGGGTCGATGATATTGCCAGAGGCGCGGGAATCACCTTGACCAACCGGTTGAAAATCATCCGTATGCAGGTTGAAAACCGGGAAGACCGGGTGCGCGCCCTGGATCCCGTTGCCACGCTACGCCGGGGCTATTCAGTGCTTCAGCAACGGGTCACCGGCCAAGTTGTAACCAATGTGGACCAGGTTGAAGATGGCGATGCCCTTTCTATCACCGTCAGCGACGGTCTGGTAGAGGCCACCGCCGGCAATTCGGTCAAGCCCAAAACCGTCATCAGGAAGAAAAAGTCCGTAGCCGCAGGCGCCGGCATGGAGCGCTTGATCTAGGCTCACAACGTGTTATCAATGGACTCCGTCCGGAGATTTATTCGGCACGATTCGTCTACGAGGCGGTAGGGGAAATCCGCTTTCAGGCTAAACCGGGGAGACCTTGGATATGGCTGACTCACAAGAACCTCAGTCTACACAAGAACTGGACACCCTTTCATTTGAAGAGGCCTTTCGCCGCTTGAACGAGATGGCCGAATCTTTGGATGACGGGGGCTTGAGCCTCGCTGACGCTACTGCCCGATATGAAGAGGGCATGAATCTGGTCCGGCGCTGCAATCAGCTGTTGGATGAGGCCGAGCTGAAGATCACGAACTTGAAAGACAGTTTCTCGTCGAACTCGGACGAGGAAGAGTGGGAACCACAGGCGTAGATTTCTCCGTGTTGGACGTTGGGTGGCTATGCTTAATATCGGCTGGTTTTCCACCGGGAGAGGGCCCGGTTCTCAGGGATTGTTGCGATTTGTCCAGGACCGCTTGGCAAATGGTCTATTGGATGCCCGTATCCAGTTCGTTTTCAGCAACCGGGAGCCCGGCGAGGCCGAAGGTTCGGACCAGTTTTTTGAGCTAACCGGGAAGTACGGCTTGCCCCTGATCAACCTCTCCTCCAACAAGTTCCGGAGAGCGATGGGGGGCCGGTTTGCCGACCATCGGGACGAATACGACGTCCGGGTGATGGAATTCCTAGGCGGCTTTCAGCCGGATATCTGCGTGCTGGCCGGATACATGTTGATCGTGGGCGGCGACATGTGCCGACAATATCCCCTTCTGAACCTGCACCCAGCTTTGCCCGACGGTCCCATCGGCACTTGGCAAGAGGTTGTTTGGCGTCTGATCGAATCCAAGGCCACTCAAACCGGCGCCATGATCCACCTGGCTACCGAAGAAGTGGATAGAGGGCCGTTGATCTCTTACTGCACGGCACCGCTGACCGGTTCGGAGTTCGATGTGCATCAGCAGGCTTTGGAAAAAAGGAATCTGGATCAGGTAAAGGAAGAAGAAGGAGAGGAGTTCGCCCTGTTTCAGTTGATTCGTCAGACCGAATATCAGAAGGAGCCCTACCTGCTATTTGAAACACTGCGAGCCGTAGCCGAGGGACGGCTAAGCATCAGGGATGGCGAGGTATTTGCCGGGACGCACTCCGGCGGCCTAGGGACAAACACTTTTCAAGGTATATGCCTGGATCCGGAGATAAAACGCGCAATGGCCTCGGAACAATCCGGGAGCGGTTCTTAAGCCGATTTTTCCACCAAACCCAAGGATATGCTCAAGGGTTCACCGGACTCGCTGATCAGAACAGGGTCTTCCGATCCTTCAACCGCCTCCCGTCCCACTACGCACCGTGCGACATCGGTCAATGAAGGAAGCTCGTACATCACGTCTAGCAAAGTCTCTTCGATGATGTAGCGCAGGCTCCGGGCGCCGGTCTGATGCTCCAGAGCCCGCTCGGCGGCGGCTTCCAGCCCCTCAGGCGTGAATTCCAATTCCACACCGTCCATGCTGAATAGCTGCTGGTATTGCTTTACGATAGCGTTCTTAGGCTCGGTAAGCACTCGGACCAAAGAGTCTTTGTCCAGGGAATCCAGGGACACGGTTACCGGTAGCCGGCCTACCATTTCAGGGATGAACCCGAATTGCAGCAAGTCTTCCGGAGAAACTTGGCTTAGGTAATTAGGTTCCTCTTGTTCCCCACCCCTGCCACCGGCGAGGAAACCCAAGCGAGAGGAACCGGATGCCAGCCTTCGAGAGACGATGTCGTCCAAGCCGTCAAAGGCCCCTCCGCAAATGAACAGGACGTTACGGGTGTCGATCTGCAGAAGTTCTTGGTGAGGGTGCTTGCGGCCTCCTTGCGGCGGCACGTTGGCGACGCACCCTTCAATAATCTTGAGTAGCTCTTGCTGGACGCCTTCGCCGGATACGTCCCTGGTGATAGAGCGGTTCACGCCTTCTTTGCGGGCGATTTTATCCAACTCGTCGATGTAGATGATGCCATGCTCGGCCCGGGCCACATCCCAGTCGGCTGCCTGAATCAAACGAAGGAGGATGTTTTCCACATCTTCCCCCACATATCCTGACTCGGTGAGCGACGTCGCGTCGCATACGGCGAATGGCACATCAAGAGTGCGGGCCAGAGTTTCGGCCAAGAGGGTCTTGCCGCAGCCGGTGGGGCCCATCAGCAAGATGTTGGTCTTTTGAAGCTCAATATCCGAGGAGTTCTTGCCGTTCCAGATCCGCTTGAAGTGGTTGTAGACGGCCACGCTCAGAATCTTTTTGGCCCGATCTTGGCCGATAACGTAGGTTTCCAGGTTGGAGTAAATCTTCCGAGGAACCAGCGGTCCGTCATCCCCCAGGTCCACCGGTTTCTTGGGGGTCTCTTCTTCAACCAACTGGTTTAAAACTTGGATACAATCGTAGCAGACCGCCGCCCTTCCCTGTCCAGCCATAACCAAACGGGACCTTGCCTGGGATTTCTCGCAAAACGAACACTGCGAGAGCCTCGGCGCGTTTCTATTGCTGGCCAACACTCACCCCCAGATCTACGAAGATTCCTCCGAAACCGAATCCAATAATCTCTGTCCCGTGCCGCCCTGGCTGCCAGGCTTTGCCGGCCTCGGGAACCATAGGGCTAATCTCATATTTGGATTCGAAGCTATTGGATCGACGATGTTTTATTTAATCCTTTTTCTCTTCGCCCGAGTCATCGGATGCGGCTGATTTGGAACCAAGTATCTCATCTACCAAGGAGTATTCAACTGCTTGCTGTGATGTGAGATAAAAGTCGCGGTCCGTATCCCTGGCAATCTTGTCATAAGTTTGACCAGTGTTTTCGGACAGGATGTTACGTATCGTGTCTTGCAACCGGAGAATCTCCCGGGCGGCGATCTCTATATCACTGGCCTGGCCCTGGGCGCCTCCCATCGGCTGGTGCATGTGGATGGTGGAGTTGGGTAAGGCGTAGCGTTTTCCCTTGGCGCCGCCGGACAGCAATATCGTAGCCATGCTAGCGGCCATGCCGAGGCATATGGTGGACACTTCAGGACTGATCAGCCGCATGGTGTCGTATATCGCCAAGCCGGAACTGATGACTCCTCCGGGGCTATTGATGTATAGGCTGATGCCTTTGTCCGGGTCTTCCCGCTCCAGGAAAAGGAGTTGGGCGATAATCACGTTGGCCATGTGGTCGTTGATTTGAGTGCCCAAGAAGATGATTCGCTCTTTCAACAGCAGAGAGTAGATATCGAATGCCCGCTCTCCCCTGGGACTGGTTTCAATAACCATGGGAATGATACTTTCGGGGACAAACAATCCTTGTTCTCCAGCCGTCTGGCCGAAGCCCGCTGCTTGGTTGATCGATGGATCTTGGGGGTAGTTAAGCATCTGGTTCTGCTCCTTGCTCTGGTACTTCAGGGTCCGGCGAACCGGCCGCAGTGGTTTCTTCTTCGGTGTCTTGGGCGCTGTCATCGTTGGCAGGCTGGTCATCAGCTACGGGGGCCGCCGCCCCGGCTATCTCCACCAAACGGGTCATGACCTGACGGTTTACCAGGGATGACCGTATAGACTCCCGGGCGCTTTCGGAGGACAGGGAACCTCTCATTGATTCTTCGGAATCCCCCGCTGTGGCAACTATGGAATCTATCTCAGATTGGATGTCTTCCGGCGAGACTTCGATATCTTCTTCCTGGGCCAATTTTCGGAGCACCAAGTAGGTGTTCAGCCGCTCCTCGGCTCTAGGCCGAAGCTCCTCCCGCCACTCCTCGCTGGTTTTTCCGATGTAACCAAGGTAGGTATCCATGTCCATGCGCTGGCTGCGCAACGATCGCTCACGTTCCTCGTACATGTGGTCCAGTTCTCGCTGATAGATCAAATCTGACGCCTGAATAGAAGCCGTTTTGAGCAACTCTTGCAGGCTGGCCTCTTGAGCTTGGCGCTCCGCGGAGGCTTCGGCGTCTTCCCTTATCCGACCGCGCACGAAGTCTTTGAGGGCCTCCATGCTTTCATAACCGTCCCTGATCCCTTTGGCGAATTCATCGTCCAACTCAGCGAGCAGCTTCTCTTTAATGGAAAGCACTTCAACTTTGAACTGACAATCTTTACCGGCGTATTCCTCTTGGTTGTGGTCTTCGGGAACGGAAAGGGAGAACTCTTTTGTTTCTCCGGCGGCCATGCCTTCCAGGTTTGCTGAGAACCCGGGCATGGGCATGGGATTGTCTTCTTGCGGGATGAAGTCGACCTCTTTATCGTTGATGGCTTGTTCGCCTTCGATTGTGCCATCGACGTTCAAGTTCAGCAGGTCACCGAACTGGACAGGGCGTTCCACCGGGTCCCAGGGGGCCGCTTCAGATCGTAGCTGCTCAATGACTTGGTCCACCTGGTCTTCACTGACGGTTACCGGTTCCCGGTCCACTTGGATACTTCGAAAATCGCCCAGGTCCACCAGCGGCTCTAAAGGAACAACCGCTTTGAATGATACGGGCTCAATCTCCAGAAGTTCCAACTGGGGGTCGGCAAAGGCTTGGATATCTTCATCGCTGAGGACTTGGTCCAGGGTCTCTGGAATCATGAATTCCAGCGCTTCCTGCACCAAAGCGGTGCGGCCCAAATGACTTTCTACTATTGATCTGGGGGCCTTACCAGGGCGGAAACCAGGAATCTTAACCCGGCTCGCCAACCGGCGGTATGACCGGCCAATGAAGGGCTCTTCGTCCTCGGACGCCATAGTTACATTGAGGGTGATATCTGTGGGGGTTACGGACTCCTTGGTGACGATCACCGCTGACTAACTCCGTTCCGTTGAGATGTTGTGGGTTCTGAATATTTGGGGGTACCGGATGCTAGGAGTACTGAACACTGCCTTCCCCTCCCCACACCGGCAACGACTTTTGAACTTGGAACACGCCTCAGTATAGCATAACCACCCCTTCGTTAAAAGGTTCTCGGCCTCACGCGAAAAGGTTCTCGGCCTCACGGACCCGGATGGACGCCGGTGATCGCACGCCGTCTATTCAATGGCTAGATGCGCGAAGCTTGGCCGGCTTGGTTCTGTCCCTACATATATAAAAGGATAGCGATGATGTACCGAACTAGGGAAACGTAGATCACCGCTCTAGGAACGGCCTGAGACTTTTATTTGGCCAAAACATAAAAAAGGTATAAAAATAATATTAAAAACCGTTGACATTTACATACCCTGATTGGTAAGTTTGCCCAAATGGCGCGGATAAAGGTTTTGAGTGGACTAGAGCCCCATCACCTTGCCGCACCAACGCCGGCGCAGTCCGCAAGGTACTAGCATCAGCCGGCCATATATGGCTAACCTGACGATTAGCAGGATAGCCGATGGATCCCGGAACGGTAGCCTTTTAGAGTGGGTTAGGGGAAGAATCCCTGATCTGCTAATAAGCGATCACCTAACGAGTGGTTCCGCGGTGATCGGGCGGCCGACACAGTATGACAGCGGTAGGCAGGGTGCCCCAGGGCGGGCCAGGGCCTACTGTTCTGGGAGACACGGTGGTTCTTGCGGCAACGACAATCGAAAAGCCTTTTTACGAATCTTGGAGCGGCAGGGTGACGGAGTTCACTGGTTCCGCTGACCAAGGCTCTGTTTACCATCAACCGGTTCTTCTCTCCGAAACGTTGGAACGACTGTTGGTGCATCCAGGCGGCGTTTATCTGGATGCCACCGCGGGCGAAGGTGGACACACCTCCGCCTTGCTTCAAGCCTCAACCCCCGGAGGCCGGGTGTTGGGCATCGACCGTGACCCCCGCTCTTTGGCCAGGGCGGTCGCTCGTCTGGAGCGATTCGGCGGAAGTTTTATTCCCGTTCAAGGTGATTACAGCCAAATGGTGGCGATGGCCAACGATCAGGGAATCGACCGGGTTGATGGAATACTCATGGACTTGGGTCTATCTTCCCGCCAGCTTGATACACCAGGATATGGGTTCAGTTTTCGGACGGATGAACCCCTGGATATGCGATACGACCCCAATGGGCCTCTTTCCGCGGACGAAATCGTCAACGCCTACTCTGAAGAGGACCTGGCCAACGTTATATTCCGGTATGGTGAGGAACCCCGGTCCCGCCGGATCGCCCGGGCGATCGTCCGGAACCGGCCCATCAACTCCACCGGCCAACTGGCTTCCTTAGTTGCGGCAGCTTTGGGTCCGGGATCAAGGAAGGGAAACCGCGTACACCCAGCAACACGTACCTTCCAGGCACTCCGTATAGAGGTCAACGACGAGTTGGCCAGCGTGGAGACTGGGTTAGCTGCGGCGATCGATCTATTGGCGCCCTCTGGAAGACTGGCGGTCATCAGCTACCACAGCCTGGAAGACAGGATAGTTAAGACTGCCTTTCAACGGGAGTCCACTGCCTGTATCTGCCCCCCGGGATTTCCGGTATGTGTTTGCCAGCACGAGCCTACTTTGAACCTAGTAAATCGCAGAATAATCAGGCCTTCTTCGGAGGAAGTGGCCGGTAATCCACGAAGCCGCAGCGCCCGGATGCGGGTAGCGGAGCGCCGCTGAAGGGTCCGGCAAGGCCCAACCAGGATGAAAGGACGGTATTGATTTGAGTAAGGAAACGTTCTACACCGCTGTTGACATCGGCAGCAATAAGGTCTGCTCTATCGTTGCTAGGGTGGGTGCTGAAGGGGATCTGAAGATCTTGGGGACGGGGATGGTTACCTCCCAAGGGATGCAGAAAGGCCGCATAGACAACATAGATGAGGTCAAAGTCGCCGTTAAATCCTCCTTGGAAGAAGCACAAAGATACATCGGCCGGGGAGTTATCTCCGGAGTGTATGCCGGTGTTAGCGGGTCCCACATCAGTTGTCTTAACACGAAAGACATGATGGAAAATCCCAGCGCCGATGAAGACATTGGTCCTCAGCACCTGGACCAGTTGATCCGGTCGTCCTTTCCTAAAGTGGACCCGTCTCAAGAGATTCTGCACATGATACCGATCGGGTATGAAGTCGATGGCATGGAAGCGGTGCGAAATCCCGCCGGGCTTCACGCCAAGCATATAAACGTTGAATCCCACGTAGTGATGGGCGACGCGGCAACGCTAAGGAATACGGTTAAAGCCATTGAGGCCAGCCGGGTTTCGGTCAGGAGCTTGGTGGTGGAATCGCTGGCATCTGCTGAGTCCACTCTGACCGGTGACGAGAAAGAGATGGGCGCCGTATTGGTCGATATCGGCGGCGGGACCATTGATCTAATGATTTACCGTCAGGGAAATCCCTGGTATTCGACGGTGATTCCAGTGGGCGGCAATCAGCTCACCAGGGATCTGGCCGTGGCTATGCGCATCCCTTATTTCTTGGCTGAAGATATCAAATTGAAGTGGGGTAATGCCCTGCCTGAACTAGTTCGGGCAGACGAAGAAGTGGTGGTGCCCAGCTTCCAAGGGCAGCCTCGAAGGATCGCCAAGCGCAAAGACCTTTGCGAACCCCTGCATGCCCGGACAGTGGAAATGCTTAAACAGATCTTGTTGCGGGTCCGCCAGTCAGGCCTACGGCAACTTCCAACCGCCGGGTTAGTGATTACCGGAGGATGCGCCGAGTTGCCCGGGATACGTGAACTGGCTCTGAAAACCCTGGGAGGTCCAGTTAGGTTGGCCTACCCTCAAGGCATCGCCGGGCTGCCTACGCAATTACAAAAAGCCAGCACCTCCACCGCGGTGGGACTGCTGCTTTGGGGAATCAAACATCAAGGGGAAAGGCGCTCCTATAGCACCAGAGACCGGACCGTCAAAGTCCACAGATCTCTGCGGGAGCGGCTGATGGGAGGTCGCAAACAAGAGCAAGGCGTTCAAGTCGGGTAACCGCTGGGGATTGGCCCAGCCTGAAGACCTTATCGCGATGGCGACGCGTGATCGAATCAACAACACTGCGACGCCGAATGATACCGGAACAACCAGTGTAAAACAGGATAAAACTCGTGATGTGGAGGGGAAACCATGGTTTTGGAAAACTCAGCGTCTTGGGAGCCGGCACGGGAAAACTCGGATCCTTTGAATCTAATGCCCGAAGGAGGCCTGGCCGTCCCTATCATTAAGGTATTGGGCATAGGCGGAGGCGGCAGTAACGCCGTGAGCCGGATGTTTAAGGAAAAGTTGCCCGTTGTGGAATACTATGCGGTTAATACCGACTCCCAACACCTTTTCCGCTGTGACGTGGCGCACCGGATCGCCATCGGACAGAACCTGACCCGGGGACTCGGTTCAGGCGCCCAACCCGACCTGGGTCGTCAGGCCGCGGAAGAGAGCCGGCAGGATATCGAGAAGGCTGTCGAAGGTTCCGACATGGTTTTCCTGGCCGTTGGTATGGGCGGCGGCACCGGCACCGGCGCGTCGCCGGTGATTGCCCAGATCGCCAAGGAGTCGGGCGCTCTGACCGTGGCCGTGGTGAGCAAGCCCTTCTCTTTTGAAGCCAATAACCGGCGCAAGAACGCCGAAGAGGGAATCTCCCGTCTCAGGGACCATGTGGACACGGTTATAGTGATCCCCAACGACCGGCTGTTGACCATGAACACCCAGGGCGAGCAAACCTTCACTTGGGAAGACGCCCTCAAGATGGCCGACTCCGTTTTGCAGCAGGCCATCCAGGCCATCGCTGAAGTGGTTACGGTACCCGGCGAGATCAACGTCGACTTTGCCGACGTGAAGACCATTCTCAGCAATGCCGGTCCCGCTTGGCTGGCCATCGGTAAGGGAAGGGGCGAAAACCGGGCGGTGGAGGCGGCCATAATGGCCACCAAGAGCCCGTTGCTGGATATCGCCATGGACGGAGCCAAGCGGATCCTGTTCGTGGTCAGCGGAGGCCCAACCCTTAGCCTTAAGGAGGTCCAGGAGGCCGCCAACGTCATCCAGGAAATGGCCGACCCGGACGCCAACATCATCTTCGGGACCTGCCGTGACCCCAAGCTGGACGACGAAGTAAAGATCACCATGGTAGCCGCTTCCTTCCCAGTGATGGCGGACAATGACCATGCTCGTGAAGCCGACCTGGAACGGCTGTTGCAGGACGTTATCCCTGAAAGTGAAGAGGAACTGGACGTTCCCAGCTTCCTGCGCCGCCAATCGTCCTCCAGGAGCCGTGGGTTCTTCAGATAAACTAACCAGGCTAATATGACGTGGCGCCTCCGGAAAACCATCCGGGGGCGCCACGGGGAAAACCTATCGGAGCATGAGGCTCCACCAAATATGAGGAATATTCTCGGAGGCCTGGAAGCAATAATACCCTTTCCTTAGTAACCTTAAACAAATAGGCGCCGAGAACCTTATCGAGGCCGTCCCACTATGGGGCGGCCTCTACTTTTTTGTCGATGCGGGACGTTGCCCTAGAGCCCTGGATTCGATAGCGGACGCCAATGGAAACAACGAGAACGCCTATTATTCTCCGGCCGGAGATAGGGAGTAGTGATTTCGCCCAGAATATCGGCGCGTATTTCCGAAATCCGCGGTTGCTGCCCTTGTAGTAGTGGCTGTGGATCATACCAAGCGGACATAACATATTGAACGCAGATCAGTTCGGAGCCTGAGAGGCGGAATCCGGCGCGTTTCTATTGACTTTGACTATACTCGAGTATACAATCTGCCTACTACCGGTGGTAGTTTGACATAAAACCTACACAGTATATAGTATTCTTAAATGATTTCGGAATTATTTTAAGAAAATAGTCAAGATATGCATTGTCCTTATTGTACATTCAGTGATTCCAAGGTAACCGATTCCCGGGTGGTGGAAAACGGCATACGGCGCCGGCGGGAATGCCAGCGTTGCGGCCTTCGATTCACCACCTATGAAAGGATTCAGGCCGCCGCCCTGATGGTGTCGAAACATGATGGGCGGCGGGAGGAATTCAACCGGGAAAAGCTGATCATGGGGATCAGGAAGGCCTGCACCAAACGCCCGATCTCGTCCCGGACCATCGAGAAAATGGTGGAGGATGTTGAGGCGGAGCTGCAACATCTGGGTCAAGTAGAAGTCCCGACGTCCATTCTCGGCTCCATGGTGATGGATCGGCTGATGAAACTGGACCGGGTCGCTTATATAAGGTTTGCCAGCATATATCAGGACTTTCAGCAGATCGAAAGTTTTGAGCAAGCGGTGCAAGACCTCAGAGAAGAGAACACCCAGCTACCTTTAATGGATGTGCCGCCCGGAGAGCCTAGCCGTAAAAGGCGGAGGACCGCAAATGGCCAGGCTCGTCAGCGGGGCCGAATCTCAAAACCCAACGGCGAAACCAATATTCAAGAGTCAACCGGCGAACCAGAAGGAGACAACGTTGTCAAACAATAGCTTGCAATCTTCCGTTCTTTCCAGGCTGCTTACCTTGAACAGCGATATCCACGATTTGGAATCTCAGCTGCGTCAAGAGCCAGTGCCCCGTCTGCGATTGGAGCATCATATAAGGTTCGAGACCGACAAGATAAACAGCATAGCGGAAACTCAAGACGCCATCGATCAGAATGTACGCGCCAGCTTAATGACTTGCTGGCTGGGAATGCCAGAAGAGTAGCACCCCTTTCCCCCGTGGCTATCATGACGGGCTTTCGGATATAAAGCGGTCGAACTGTCGCGCCGATGCCGCCAACCGGCTGCCCGTCCTGTTATTACATGGTTAAAGCGAACCGCGGAATCGCCGCCCTCCGTCGTCCTAACAAGGACCACAACCGAGGGCGGCTTTCCATTTTTTAGTAGCCTTATTCATGGATCCTTCCGAGATTTATCGAAGTTTCCCATTTCCGTTCCGGGTACTATTGACTTTCCAAATATCGGCTTGTACAATTCGGCCTACCATTTATGGTAGCAATTTGCCCCACTCATACTCTATCTGGTATTTGGTTGGATTTTTAAACACTTTTAAAATTAATTGAAAGAAAAGGCCGCTGACCCCTAAAGTTTTCCCTCAGGGGACTCCATCGGTGGATCAAGCGGCGGGGCCTTCACTGACATTAGGGCAAGGAAATGACAACATCGAGCGGTTAAGGTGTTACAGGTTGGGAGGTATGGCGGGTAGGGATACGCCGCACGTTCCTGCACCGTTGTTACACCCTGTGACCCTTTAGGAGGACCCGGCAATGACAACCACTCGCGAGAGTTCCGATATATCGATTCATGACCGGCGGCGGGCGATCGCCCTGGCACTGTCAGAGGCGGGCATTTCCCGGCTGATAAACGAGCGGACTCAAGAACTGACTGAAAACGCCAAGGTGGTCTTGGACCGCCGCTACCTTTCTAAAGACCGGGAAGGCAACATCCTGGAAGACCCCAACGGCATGTTCCGCCGGGTAGCTCAAAATCTTTCCCAGGCCGACTTGAACTACGGAGCCACCGAAGAGCAACGGCAAGCCACCGAAGACGAATTCTACGAAATGATGTGGCGCCTGGAATGTCTTCCTAACTCTCCCACGTTGATGAACGCCGGCCGGGAGCTACAGCAGCTTTCCGCTTGCTTCGTATTGCCGATCGACGACGCTCTGGACTCGATCTTCGACAAGGTCAAGCAGACGGCTCTGATCCATAAGAGCGGCGGGGGGACGGGTTTCTCCTTTACGCGCTTGCGTCCGGCGGGCGACGTGGTTGGCTCAACTGGGGGAATCGCCAGCGGTCCGGTTAGCTTTATCCGGGCCTTTGACACCGCCACCGACGTGGTTAAGCAGGGCGGCACGCGCCGGGGCGCCAACATGGGCATTCTCAACGTAGACCATCCGGATATAAGGACTTTCATCCAGTCCAAAGAAGACGGCCAAAACCTGAATAACTTCAACATCTCCATCGGCATAACCGGGGACTTCATGGAACGGGTGAAGTCGGGTGAGGATTACGACCTGGTTAACCCTCGTACCGGAGTGGTGGTTCGCCAGGAGAACGCCCGCGAGATATTTGAATTGGCGGTGGAGATGGCCTGGAAGACCGGAGACCCCGGTTTAATCTTTCTGGACCTGATCAACCACTACAACCCCAATCCTCAGTTGGGGACGATCGAGAGCACCAATCCTTGTGGTGAGCAACCCTTGTTGCCGTTTGAGTCCTGCAACCTGGCTTCGGTTAACCTGGCCCGCATGGTCCGGTACCAGGACGGTGACGTGACGATGGATTGGGACCGGCTGGCAAGCGTGGTGCGGACGACTGTGCATCTCTTGGACAACGTAATCGACATGAACAACTACCCCATCAAAGAAATTGAGGAGATGAGCAAGACGACCCGCCGGATCGGGCTGGGAGTGATGGGGTTCTCCGACCTGCTCATCGAGATGGGCATCCAATACGATTCCGAAGAAGGCTTGGAGCTGGCGGAACAAGTGATGGCTCGTGTTAATCACGAGACCGCTTCAGCATCCAGCGAGCTTTCCCATATAAGAGGCACCTTCCCGGCGTGGGCGGGCAGTACCTATAGTACTCCAGGTCCCTTCGGGGAGCCGCGGCCCATGCGCAATTCGGCTCCCACCACCATTGCCCCCACGGGCACGATCAGCATCATTGCCGGTACCTCCAGTGGCATTGAGCCGCTGTTTGCCCTCAGCTACGTCCGAAACGTGATGGACAACACCCGTCTGGTGGAAGTCAATCCGTACTTCGAGGCGGTGGCCCGGCGGGAAGGGTTCTACTCCGAAGAATTAATGGAACAGTTGGCGGAGACGGGTAGCCTCGAAACCATGGATGTGCCTGATTGGGTCAAAGGGGTTTTCCGCACCTCTCACGACATCAGCCCGGAATGGCACGTGCGGATGCAGGCTGCTTTCCAGAAACATACCGATAACTCGGTTTCCAAGACAATCAACTTCCCTCATAACGCCACGACGGATGACGTGGCTAACGCTTACACCATGGCCTACGACCTGGGATGCAAGGGGATCACGGTTTACCGGGACGGTAGTAAATCCGGGCAGGTCCTAAGCACGGGCGCGACCGGCAAGCAAGATGAATCGGACTCTGGCGCCGCGCTGGCAGAGTTGCTGGGAACGGGCCACTCGGGTTACCAAACAACACCGCGGCGGCGGCCCCAGTCCATTCGCGGCGTCACCGAGCGAGTGCGCACCGGTCACGGCAACATGTACGTGACTATAAACTTCGACGAAGAGGGGACTCCCTTCGAAGTGTTCGGTAATCTGGGTAAAGCCGGAGGCTGCGATTCGGCCCAACTCGAGGCTATTTCCCGGTTGGTATCCCTAGCCCTTCGCTCTGGATTGGATTCTAAGATCGTGATAGAGCAACTGAGGGGAATCACTTGCTGCCCGGCTTGGGATGATGGGACCTTGGTGCGTTCGGGTCCTGACGCCGTCGCTCTGGCCATGGATCGTCACACGTCAGAGGCCGCGGCCTTGCCGATACAAACCGGCGAGAACGGCGTACAGATAAAGCTTCTGGCTGAAGGCGGAAACGGGAATGGCAATGGGAATGGGTCTAAAGGTAACGGCTATTTCCAGGCCCGCAAATGCCCCGAATGTAACACGCCGGTCATCTACCAGGAAGGGTGCTTGATGTGCGTTTCCTGCGGATGGAACAAGTGCGAGTAAAGATGAAGCTAGGCCTAGGAAATCATTGGAGAATGGAGAAACTTGCCAACCGGCCGGGGGTCGGGCGCCTAATCAGTATTTTTGGGGGCAACAGGCAGGTGCGGGTGGTGGAGTGTTGGGGTCGCCCAACGGTACAGGTGGCTAAGCCTCGTAGGTGACAGTGCAATGCACCTGCCTGCCCTCCTCCCTGAAGCCCCCGGTTGGCCCCGGGGGCTTCTCTTTTCCGGTCAAGATTCTTCAGTTACCAGACCGGCTGTAATCGACTTATCGGTTTTCCGGACTTTGCGCCTTGGACCGCGTTTCGGGCCGCCTGATTTGCCCCTATCAGGTGCTATAATCTCGGCAGCGCCCAGGTTGGTCCAAACTGCTAACTCCATTCAAACAGATTACCCTCGCAAATGTCCAGCATTCAGGAGACGTAAATATGGCTGTCATTGAAAAACCCGCCATCGCCATAACCATGGGAGACCCCTGCGGCATCGGTCCGGAAGTAGTGGTCAAAGCCCTATCCCAGGCTTGGGTTTATGCCTCCTGCAGGCCATTGGTGGTGGGCAACGTCTATGCCATGCAAAAGGCGGTGGAGTTGACGGGGACATCCCTACGCATAAACGAACCCAGCGACCCAGCGGCGGCGGGAGATGACCCTAAGGTCATCGATGTCCTAGATATCAAGAACCTCAATCCTGAAGACATCACCGTGGGTGAGATCAGCCCAACCTGTGGCAAGGCGGCCATGGAGTGGGTTACCCGGGCCGGGGAACTGGCGTTGGCCGGCGTGGTGGCCGGTCTGGCGACGGCGCCGCTGAACAAGGAAGCGGCCAGCCTGGCCGGCTATCAGTCCATCGGCCACATGGAGCTTCTGCAGGAGTTATCCGGCGCAAAGACGGTAGCCACCATGCTGCTGGCCAAAAATCTGCGGGTGGTGCACCTCTCCACACACCGGTCGTTGCGGGTCGCTTGCGACTACGTGAAGAAGGACCGAATCCTAGAATTTCTACAGTTGACCCACGACAACTTCGTAAGCTGGGGATTCAAAAGTCCAAGGATCGGCGCAGCCGCCCTAAATCCCCACGGTAGCGACGGCGGATTGTTGGGCAATGAGGAGGCCGAAGAGATAGCTCCGGCGGTGGAGGAAGCCCGCCAGCGGGGTATCGACGTCACCGGCCCCGTGCCGGCTGACATAATCTTCCATCAGGCCATTCAGGGGCGGTACGACGCGGTGCTGTGCATGTTCCACGATCAGGGACACATACCGGTCAAAGTCTACGGATTCGAGGAAAGCATCACCGCTAATCTGGGTTTACCCTTCGTCCGCACTTCCGTGGACCATGGCACCGCTTTCGATATCGCCGGCAAGGGCATCGCCAGCGAGGTTAGCATGTTGGAATCCATCAAGTTGGCGGTGGGCCTGGCCAAGGGGAACGGGCTTTCGGATTTCTGATGCATTGGTCCAAGAATTCCGGAATACAGGGCATGCTCGATTTAGCCACGGTGCTATAATGGGCCTTAGATATCGTAACTGTATGCTAATGTTGTCACTTCCCCGGATGCGTGGGGTCCAGGAAATTGGTCTCCCGTTGCTGAACAGGCACAGGGTGTGAAGTATCACCCCCATCCTCACCTTCCTCCTTCGAGGGGAAAGGGATGATTAATAGAGATGTACCGGCGATGAAGTTAGCGTTTATCGGGGGCGGCACCATGGCGGAGGCGATCCTTCGCGGTGTGTTGGACGCCCAAGTTGCCGCTCCAACCGATGTAGCCATCGGGGAGCCCAGGCCGGAACGGCGGCAATTTCTATCCAGCGAGTTCGGCGTGCAAGCGCACCAGGGAAACCTGGATGCGGCTAAAGAAGCCGACCTGCTGATTTTGGCCATCAAACCCCAGGACCTGCCGGTAATTTTTCAGGAACTTGGGGAACGCCTTAGGCCGGAGCAGGCGGTCCTCTCTATAATCGCCGGGGCCAAGATGTCCACCCTCGCCAAAGGTTTCAGTCACGAATCGATCATTCGAGTGATGCCTAACACTCCAGCCCAGATCGGCCAGGGAATGAGCATGTGGACCTGCTCCCCCCAGGTGAGCGAGCAACAGCGGGATTTCACCCGGTCCATCGTGTCAACCGTAGGCAAAGAAATATATGTAGACGATGAGAAATACATGGACATGGCGACGGCGTTGAGCGCCAGCGGCCCCGCCTACGTGTTCATGATTATCGAAGCGCTGATCGATGCCGGGGTTTACGTTGGGTTGCCCAGAGACATGGCGCGAACGATGGCGCTCCAAACCGTATACGGCAGCACTCAACTGGTGATGGAAACCGGACGTCACCCAGCCGACCTGAAGGATATGGTGGTTTCCCCTGGTGGGACCACCGCCGAGGGTTTGCAGGTATTGGAACGGGCCGGCGTTCCCGCGGCCATCGTTGATGCGGTAAATGCCGCGTTCCAAAAATCAATCAAACTTGGACAGGGGTAGATAGGGCGGTCTATGGTTCTTCTTCAGTGGTTTTTCAATGCGATATACGTAGTGATTTTCGCCAAGGTGGCCCTTTCGTTCATCATGCCTATCGCCGGGCAAAGGCCCCATCCCACGTTGGTCAGGATAAACCTGTTGGTGAACCAGATCACAGAGCCGGTTTTTGCCCCCATACGGCGGTACACCGTGTTCAGCGGGATAGACTTCAGCCCGTTCGTTGTCATCTTGGTCGTGGCTCTGGTTCGAAGTAAGTTAGGGGTATAGACCACCCGGTGCGCCTGGCCCAGGCCGTGACGACTACCCATTTCCCTTCGGACGTGCTGATTCCTTACTTAGATCCAAGCGCCATCTGCCGGAAACGTGGATGCTATGTTCGCTGATCGTGCATCCCGGTTTCAAGATGGGGGCTGTTTGGCCGGACAGGCTGATGTAGCCATAGTCGTGGACAGCGCCTGCTGTTTGCCCCCGGAACTGATACGCCGATGGAACATCACCCTAGTCCCCCACGAGTTGATTATCGATGGCCGCTCATATCGTGACGGCGTCGACATCAGCCCTGGCGAATTTTACAAGATGCTTCGCGACAGCCGAGTAGTGCCCACCACCGCCGCCCCCCGGCCCCAAGAGTTTCTTGACGGAATGCTGGCCGCCGGTGAGTTGGCGAGTAACATCTTATGCATAACCGTATCGGCCAACTTCAGCGTGGCTAATCGCTCGGCTCTGGCCGCCGTTGAGACGGCCGGCGAGAGGTTGCCTAATTGCCGGATCAAGGTCATCGATAGCCAAGCGGCGGCGGGCGCTTTGGGTCTCATTGCCTTGGCGGCAGCCCGGTGGGCTCACGAAGGTTACGGCCTGGAACCCATCGCCGCCCGGCTTGAACGGTTGATCCCCAGGTTAAATCTGCTGGCGTTCTTAGACAGTTTCGACTATCTGAACCGCAGTGGACGGGTAGGCAAGATCAAGGCGTGGACCGGCTCTCTATTGGGTGTCAGACCACTGACCGAGTTGCAAGGCGGCGAAGCCCGGTTGTTGGAGCGGCCACGGAGCCGCCTCCGGGCGATGGACCGGTTGGTGGCCATCATGAAGCAGCGTGTAGGCCGTGCGCCGGTAGTGGTTAACATAATGGAAGCCGGCTCCCCGGAGGATGCCTTGGCGATCGAGCGGCTTATCCAAGACGAGATCAATTGCCAGGTGATGTTTGTCAGCCAGTTCTCCCCGGTCATGGGCGCCCATACCGGGCCCGGCCTGCTGGGCGTGGCATTTCATGCGGTCGAGGACGAATGGGATCACGATTCGGATATGGGATTGAACCAGGTCGTTTAAAATTTGAGTAGCGAACCTCCCGAACAACGTCAGACATTTGGCGGCCTTCCCATCGCCCTGGTTCAAGAAACCGCCGTTCCTCTGCGAATCGCCCTGTCTAGAGAATTCGCCCTAACCCAGCCCGGACCTTCTGACAAACCCTGCCTCATTATATTGTCCGGACTGCCAGGGACCGGAAAATCGCATTTCGCCAAGCAGTTGGGGAAACGGCTGCCTCTGTTGGTATTGGAGAGCGACCGGCTGCGCAAGGTACTGGCGCCCAACCCCAAATATACCCGGGGGGAAAGCGCCCGTCTATTCGCCGCCTGCTACCTGCTGATCGAAGAGTACCTGCGTCAGGACCGGCTGGTGCTGCTCGACGCAACTAACTTGACCGAGGGTTTTAGACAACCCGTTTACGAGATCGCCGATCGGGTATCGGTTCCGGTGGTATTGGCGCGTCTTACAGCGCCCGGGGAGATCGTCCGCCGCCGTCTGTCCGACCGGGGGGCCGGGATGCATCCCAGCGACTATTCAGACGCCGGATGGCGGATCTACAGCAGGATGTATCCCCACGAAGAATCGATCGCCCGGCCCCACTTGAACGTGGACTCTTCCGGTGATATATCCCAATCGCTGGAAGAAGTGGTACGGTTGGTGCAGTCTAACAATCGTGCTACCCTGGCTTGATTGATAGAGAATACTTTCAGCCTCTACTAGTTTGTTGGAAACCGTAACAGTTTAATGGTCCGACATCCTCAAGATTCCCCCATGAACCGGCACAACAGGGCCGAAGCGGCCGAGCGCGGGCGCGGCCGATGAGCGGCGTTCGGGCGTTGCCTTATGCCGAGCTGCCTCCTGCTTATCATCGCTGGAAGTGGCGCGTTCTGCTCTCTTTCTGCGTGTTCTACCTTTTTCTTTACCTGGGGAGGTTCAATTTCTGGCCGATAGCTCCCCTCGTCCAAGAAGACCTGGCGCTGACCCACTTAGAGATCGGGATGATTAACGCCCTACTTCTGTGGGGGTTCGGGTTAGGTGATCTGGTCCACGGGCGTTTGGCGGAAGCCTACGGCCTGAGATTATGGGTGTTGGGCGGGGCCGTGCTCACCACTGTGTTCAACTGGGTGACCAGCTACGGCGGCTCGGCGATGTCCATCGCCATACCTTGGGGGATAACCGGCTTCGTTAACGCGGCGTGCTGGAGCCCGGGGATCAGCATGATCTCCCAATGGTGGCCGCGGAGCCACCGGGGGGTCGCCATGGGGATCCTCGGCACGTTCACCGGCGGGGCCATGTTGCTGATGTGGTGGATCTCAGGGTTTGTCGGCGCCGAGTTCGGCTGGCGAGCCGCCTTCCGTTACCCGCCGTTAGTCATTACCCTGCTGGGTGTCGCGTTTTTCTTTTTGGCAAGAGACCGCCCCGCCGACGTTGGCCTTCCCGAATACATAGAAGACGACGAGGTCTCCGCCATCCCTGAAGCGATCGCGCCGGAGCGTCTCAAGGGGCTTGGTCCATACAAAGAGCTATTGTCCAACCCACGGTTTCAGCTGGCAAGCCACGTGAAGGGACTGGAGAACGTGGTTCGGTACGGCCTGACCACCTGGGTCCCCATCTACTACTTCACCAAGGGCGGACTTTCCATAGAATCCACCATCTTGGTTACCGTCCTGCTGCCATTGGGATACATGATTGCCCCACCGCTGTCCGGATTCATATCAGATCGCCTGCTGAACAGCGCCCGGCGGCCGATGGTGTTAGTCTCATGCGGGATCAGTGCCGTGACTCTCGTCGCCATCGCCCTGGTCCCGCCAACCAATGTCGCCCTGGGAGCATCGTTACTATTGATCGGCGGTATCTCCATGGGATTGTCTCCTATCTCGACGGTAGCGATCGACATTGCGGGAAGGCGGATGTCAGGCACTGCTTCCGGGCTGCTGGACGCCCATGGCTACGCCTACGCCGGGCTTCAAGCGATCATATTCAGCTTCGTGTTGGATATGACCGGCAGTCCATGGCCCATCGTTTTCCTGTCCATGGCCGGGGCGCGCGTCCTGGCCGCCGGCATGATCGCCACAGTAAAGGTCTAGCACCCTTCCAACCGGCGCCGGATCTTCTCCCCAGTCGTGAATCGGCCACCATTTGTCTTGACAACCTTTTGCAGTTTGATAGAATGTGTAAACGCAAACGGTTGCAACTACCTCTATTGGCCGAAACAGAATGGTACAACATCAACAAGCGATCGATGTTCTCCGAGAGAAGGGCCACCGCCTCACCCCCCAGCGAATACTGGTTCTCTCCATAGTTGCCGATGGTGGCGGACATATGGGGGTGGACGAAGTCTTTCGCCGGGCCAAAGAGGCGTATCCCTACATGGACATCGCCACGGTGTACCGGACCCTCCATCTGTTCAAAGACCTGGGCGTGGTAACCGAGGTGGCCATCGGCGACCGGCTGCACTACGAGTTGATCGATCCCAGCGGCCCCCACCATCACATGGTATGCCGTGTATGCAACGGGGCGTTCAACCTTAGCCCTACCTACCTGGACGAATTCAGGGACACTCTGTTGGAAGAGTTTGATTTTGAGCCTGATCTGGAGCATTTCGCTATCACGGGGACCTGCTCCGGGTGCCGGTCTGGGCAAAATACCCCGCACCAGCACTAAAGACAGACTGCCGTCATTTAACGAGGAGATATCATGGAGGAACAACTAGCCGAGCTGGGTTTGTTCGCTGCCTTGGTTCTGGGATTGATCCTAGGGTCCAAGCACTCTCTGGACCCGGACCATGTGGTTGCGGTGTCGACTATTGTCAGTGAATACAAGAACCCGCTACGGTCTTTCTGGGTGGGTATTTCCTGGGGCTTGGGACACACCACCACCCTGTTAATCATCGGTATAGCGATCATCGCTCTGCGGCTGACGATACCGGAGCGGATGGCTCTGCTCTTTGAGTTTGGCGTCGGAGTGATGCTGGTTGCCCTGGGCGCCCAAGTCATCTATAGCTTCCGGAAAAAGAAGGTGCACCAGCACGCTCATGGACATCAAGAAGACGAAGCGCATCAGCACTTCCATTCCCACTCGGCGACCCCGGAGCACACGCCGGCGCACCACGAAACGCATGGGATAGGAAAGCCTTTCCTGAGGAAGAAATCCTATTTGGTGGGCACGGTACACGGCGTGGCCGGTAGCGCGGCCCTGACGTTGCTCGTGTTGGCTTCCATCGAGTCGCCGTTAGTGGGTCTGGTCTACATCCTGCTGTTCGGCTTGGGTTCGGTGATCAGCATGGGCGTAATGACCGTGATCATCGGCCTTCCCTTCGTGGTTTCTGCCGGTCGCTTGCCCAATATAAACCGTACGATCCAGTTCGCCGTGGGAACGTTTAGTATCATATTCGGCGGGTTTTTGATGTATCAGATCGGCTTTGTCGATGGGTTGTTCTAGGGGTTGATTCGTCGACCCCCGGCTGGGTCCTTCGACAGGCTCAGGACGAACGGGAAAGAGAACTTCCATCGTCCGTGGTGAGCTTGTCGAACCACTTTTTAAGAGTTGATCCCCTCTTCTCTCTTGAAAAAGGGTGTTGAGGGGATTTTCTTCGCTGGACGGCACGCGTTCCGGCCACGTAATATTAGAGTTAACCCAATAAATTCAAACATCGAGGTGTCACTTAAATGTCGATTGAAACAGTAGCGATCCTCAGTCCCGGAGATATGGGCCACGCCGTGGGCCAGTTGTTACGGGAGCATGAATTGCGGGTTGTTACCTGTTTGGCGGGCCGGAGCCAGCGGACCAGGGATCTTTCGGAATCGGCCGGCATCACCGATGTTGCGAACCTGAACGACATGGTTGCCCAATCCCAGATCATTCTCTCAATCTCCGTCTCCGAGATGGTGCCAAGCATCTGCCAGGAAGTAGCCGCGGCGATCAAGGCCACCGGAGCGGATGTTCTGTTCGGCGAGTGTAACGCCATCGCTCCTCAGGTTGCCCGGCGAATGGAACCCATAATTACTGAGGCGGGCGGCCGGTTTATCGACGCCTCCATCGTCGGTAGCCCACCCCGGAACGGCTCCAGCCCCCGGTTTTACGCTTCCGGAGATAACACCTCAGAGTTTCAAGGATTGGCCGACTTTGGATTAGACGTACGGATCGCCGGGACCGACGTGGGACAGGCTTCCGGTATCAAGATGTGCTATGCGGCGATGACAAAAGGGTCGTCGGCCTTATATTCCGAACTGCTGATGGCCGCCGAGATGATGGGACTTTCGGATTTCGTGAAAGCGGAGTTCCAAAGCAGCCAACCGGCGATATTGCAGCGGATGGAGCGGGGTTTGCCCGGCGTTCCCGCTAAAGCCCGCCGGTGGGTTAGCGAGATGGAAGAGATCAAGGACACATTCGACCACCTGGGCCTGACTCCACACTTATTTCAGGGTGTAGCCGACATGTACCGAATGATCGGTAGCACTTCCATGGGTGACGAGACCCCTGAGAGCCGGGATACGGAGCGAAGCCTGGAGGAAACCATCCGGGTTCTCGCGGATTGGGTTCAGGCGCACCCGCAATGATCCAACAACTACACATCGCGGGCTACATAATTAGGTGCAACGATATATCCTGGTGGGCGTTACTCACACAGCGGACTTAAAATATCTCCCCTTCCTTGTTGGAGAGAAATGACGTGAGAAAAAAATCGTTGTCCCTTCAGTTGCGCTCCGTGAAGCTCTGGATTTCTTCCTCCAGGGCGAAGAAAGCTCGATAATCTTGCCCTTGAGTGTTGCGGAAATCAAAGTCCGCAGGGAGTTGGCTGCACACCGGAGAACGGCTCTAGAAGAGGGATTACCCGCCCCAGGTTCCTTGTTCTTTCGAGTAACAGACGGGCAACCCAACCAAGTTAGAATCGACTGGAAATCGGACTAGGCCTGGCTCGGTCGGCGCTAACAGCCGATTTCGAGTTGACTGGGATTCTGGGCCTCGATAGCCGGATTTCCGGCATATTCCACGATCGTCCCCGTGGCGCAAACCATGTTTCCGGCATACGCGGCGGCGAAGTTCGCCGGGAAATTCTCGCGGGACTCTTCCCAGATAACCACTTTGAAGGCTTTGGATGTATCTAGCTCCGAGATCGGCGATTCGCTTTCAGCAACGCCCGGTTTGTTGAATAGTAAAGTGTAAGGCTTCCCTCCCTCATTGCTGTTGTACTGGTAGTCTGTTATGTTGCCCCTAACGGTCACCTCTTTTCCCATGTGCTTGGCCGCTTTGGAGGATGGAATGCATCCCAAGGCCTCCGAGGCAGCGGCCACCTCCGCCCAAGCGGCGGCTGCAGCACGCTGGGCCTCAGTAAGTTGTGGCGCATCCTTGCCACATCCTGTGAATGTCATCGCACCGATGACGCCAAGAACCAATAGAGGAAATAGATAATTCACTCGCATACGTTGCCACCTTTTCCGTCCTGGTTAACCGGTCTCTTTTAGCCTGGGTTCCAGAACGGCTCAGAGAGTGCCGCCGAAGACGCTCCGAGGGAACACGGCACCCCGACTATCGATACCACGGGGGAATACTGCCGGCCAAGACGCCAGTGAACCCATTGTTAAGGAGACGCCGCTCAACATTCCACCCCAGGCCGATACCTCGACGGAATTGCACAACCGAACGAAGCTGATGGGGCTACTGCGATGATGATTCGTCCCAAGGGCTAAGTCAATGGTGTGTACTCCCACAGTAGATGGGTGCCACAGACCTCCTTGGGTGGCTCTCGACATGGGCGCTCTTTTCGGCCCACAAATGACGCTAGGTTATCAAGGTCCGCCCCGGCGTGACGTTCGAGAGGGAAGGGATACCGCGTGGTATTTCGGTTGTGGGCGGGGTCTCCACGAAACAGGCACTCCCTTGGTCATGTATGGTCCGTAACAAAAAGAGTCCCGTCGGCG
>Ga0209554_1000202_pt1 | contig 49352 bp, 42 predicted proteins | sample MarorgKNORR_S2LV_5_FD_188221 | JGI IMG/M metagenome (GOLD analysis project Ga0209554, IMG submission 188221) | Marine microbial communities from the Southern Atlantic Ocean, analyzing organic carbon cycling - Bottom_A/KNORR_S2/LV (SPAdes) (version 2) | ecosystem: Environmental > Aquatic > Marine...
GCAGTGCGCCGACCCACGTCGAGCGCCGCTTGTGGGGCTGTAGCTCACTCGGGAGAGCGCTTCAATGGCATTGAAGAGGTAGCGGGTTCGAATCCCGCCAGCTCCACCAAAATTACTTCCCTCCCGATAACTCGTGCCTAGTTCTCTCGATGCCGTTAACCCTCGACGACCCGCGAAAGCGTCGGACGGCGCTAGAAGGCTTGTCTCGCCGAGTTGAGCAAAAAGATCGTTTCTTACTCTCCCGCGATCTCGACGGAGAGCGCCCGTTTCTCGATCCACGCGAAGTTCTTACGGTTGAATGGGCCGTGAGAGCCGCACTCAGAGTTGGCGATACCACCGAATATGTACAGATCCTGTCCTGTTTGGCGCATGATCCCCGCCACCATCCCACCCCACTACACTGTCCCCGGCGCACGTGCGTGATGCACAATCCATCCGCACAACAAGCGTCAACGCCGTAAGTCGATCGTGGACGAGGGGGTTCACTTGATGGACTATTCAGGACTGTTCTCTTCAAACATGCCGTTGCCGGTCGATATGCCGGTCGGCCTCATGGCGGACACCAAGTACGTCTTCTCGGTCACGTACGCCGACAAGGGCGTGTTCCCGACTGAAGGCCTCATCGACGCACTCGGCGTCATCCTCCGACGTGAGGGGCAGACCCTCTCCCAGTACCCGCCGCCGCAGGGCCACCTCGGCCTGCGCGAAATGATCGCAGGAACACTCGCCGGGCAGCGCGGAGCGGCAGGCATCGACCCTGACTCCATATTCCTGAGCAGCGGCGCCGGCGGTGCGATCGGCGCAATCCTCGACGTCTTCATCGACCCCGGAGACGTGGTGTTCGTCGAGGAGTACACCTACCTCGGCACCTTGAAGATGCTCCTGGAGCGCGGCGCCGACGTCCGGCACGTCCCGACCGACGACGAGGGCATGGACACGGACGCCCTGGACCGCATCATCGGAGAGTTGATCGCGGAGGGCAAACGCCCCAAGTTGATCTACACGATCTCCGTCTACCAGAACCCGATGGGCGTGACCCTGAGCCTCAATCGACGCAGGCACATGCTCGAGATCTCACAGAAGTACAGCATCCCGATCTTCGAGAACGAGTCGTACGCAGACTTCAGGATCGACGGAGACCCGCTCCCGCCGGCGATGCTTGGCATGGGTGACACCGACAGCGTCATGTACGTCTCCGCCTACACAAAGCTGCTCGGCTGCGGCCTGAGGCTCGGATACGGAGTCGTTCCGGAGCCGGTAATGGAGACTCTCAAAAAAATCCGATTCGGTGGCGCCCCCAGCCACCTGGCCTCGATGGCCGTCTATCAGTACATGACCGACAACCGCGAGGAGTACGTGACGGACGTAGCGACGTCCCTCCGTGCCAGCCGAGATTCGATGCTCGGAGCGCTTTCGAAGCACTTCCCGGCAAACACCTCGTGGAGCACGCCGGACGGCGGGATGATGTTGTGGGTGGAGCTGCCGGTGGGAGCAGACACGATTGCGGCGCTCCCGGCGGCCGTCGAGGCGGACGTGAAGTACAACCCCGGCCCGGTGTTCCGAGCCAAACGAGACGGCGCAAACTTCCTGCGCCTGACCTACAGCCACAACTCGCCGGAAGAGATCGGCGAAGGCATCGAGATCCTGGCGGACGTGTTCCAGCGCGAGGGTTTGTTTGGGTAGTTAGGGTCGCTGCTAATCGGATCCTTCGAGAGCCTAAGGGTGGGTTCAATTTGGAGTGTGCTGTTGCGATGTAGGGGCGGCTGACTATCCGCCCTCACCCTGATTCGTGCCAAACGGCTGCCTTCTCCACCCGACGCGGGCCGATTCATCCCGCTGTTTGGACCTATGAGCGGGAGCCTGCACCTTGACCCCGGCAGCACCGAGATCCCGGACTTCTCTAGTGGCGTGAGTGTAGGGACCGGCGTCGTGCGGGTTGAGTTCACCAACCCGAATATTTCAGGCGGGCGATGGAGCCACGGCGTGACATTCAGGCAGGCAACGGAAGAGACATTCCATGCTGTCTACTTCACCGGTAGCGGCGCATGGGGCCACTTCGTCCGATCCGGAACCTTCAACTCCTCAACCGACCTGCAAACCGGAACCGTCCTGAACAATCGCACGCCGGGCGCCGCCAACGTCCTGACGCTGGTGTTCGACCAAACCGAGGGACAGCTTTTCTTGAACGACGAGTTCGTAGCAGATCTGGACCTGAGCGCACCAGACGTTCTCGGACCCGGAGACGTCCGAGTGATGTCCGGCCTCCTCGGCACCGACCTACTGGACGGCAGCCAGAGCGCCTACTCCGAATTCACCGTCCTGCCGCTGCGATAGGTACTGCTTTGGCGAGGTCAGGCAACACTCAGCAAAGTGTCACCCTGAGTCGCCGCGAAGTTCCCGTCCTGAGCTCGACCTAGCACTCCGCCCGGGTTATCGATCGCTAAAACCCCATTCCGGAATTCCTTCTCCCAGAGGGAGAAGGCCTTACAGGGCATACTGCGGACTCGCCAATCGCGCCGCTGCTGTATTAGTGGCGCCGACACCAGCTGATCGTCGGAAGAGTAGGAATCCTCTATGCCCGCACCTATCCTCACGAGCATTGAGTTGCTTGAGTTCAGCTACACCCGTCAGGGCGTCGCTCCGCACGAGAAGGCGCGGGCGATGCTCTACTCGCCGGGAGCGACCAGTACGCTAAAAGCTCGTGCCATCCGCATCCACACAGATGCCGGCATCATCGGCGGCTACGTTGGCGGCAACGCGACCGAGTACGCCGGGATTCCGCAGGTGGCGTACGCGCTTATCGGCAAGAACGCGCTGGCGCGTGAGGCGTTCTACACGACCGCAAAACAGGCCCTCAAACAGCACGCTCGGATGGGGCTCTCACAGATCGATATGGCCCTGTGGGACATCGCCGGCAAGTACTACGACGCTCCTATCTACGAACTGCTCGGCGAGTTCAGGAAGGACCTTCCGACCTACGCCTCGACAACCCCCGGAGACGATCACCCAGACGGGCTATCGACCCCGGAGGCCTATGCCGATTTCGCAGAGCAGTGTCTCGAGATGGGCTACCCGGCGTACAAGATCCACACCTGGCGCGAGGCGCCGATGTCCAAGCACATCGCGATGCTCACCGCTGTGGCCGAACGAGTTGGCGGCAAGATGGACCTGATGCTGGATCCCGCCAGCACATTCATGACCTTTGCCGATGCATATAAGATCGGCCGGGCGTGTGACGATCTTGGATATCTGTGGCTGGAAGACCCCTACCGGGACGGCGGTGTTTCGGCCTTTGGGCACCGAAAGCTGCGGCAGATGATCCGCACGCCCATCCTCCAGACGGAGCACGTTCGCGGGCTGGAACAGCACGTCGATTTCATCGTGGCAGATGGCACCGACTTTGTGCGCATCGACAACGATTACGACGGCGGGGTCACCGGCGTGATGAAGATCGCACACGCTTCGGAAGGCTTCGGCCTCGACGCCGAGCTACATGCCCCGGGGCCGACCCGACGCCACGTCATGGCCGCCACCCGAAACACCAACTACTACGAGTTGGGCCTCGTACACCCGAAGATGGGTCGCGCCGCGCCGCCGATCTACCTCGACGGCTATTCAGACGAGCTGGATGCCATCGACAGCAACGGTAACGTGCAACCGCCGGAAAAGCCCGGGATCGGCGTTGAGATCGACTGGGCCTTTATCGAGAAAAACCAGACCGACCGGACGGTGTTTGAGTAGCGTGCGCCAGCGGGGATAGCGGTACTGCGGAATAACGTTCTCCCTCATCCTGCACCTTCTCCCGCTGGGAGAGAGCCCCCCAATAGCCGCCCAGCCGAGCCTACTCTTGGTGGAGCGTGGGCGACCGCATTGGTGGTGCTATCTGAGTGACGTCCAGCGGAATTACTTCCTTCTGGTACACCTGCACACGGTACGAATCTGTATCCGTCACATACATGCGCCCATCCTCACTGATCACCACAGACTTCGGACGTCGTAACGCCCGCTGCGGCTCCAGCTTTGCCATGTCGCGCAGCCGGTTCGGGCTAGCGTTCGTCATCATGTAGTCACGTGCCATCTGTGACAGCGTCGCTTCGCCAAGGAACTTCTGGACAAATCGTGGCTCCGAGTTGAAGAGCTGGACCCGGTTGTTGCCCCAGTCGGCAACATAAATATCACCGTCAAGGTCCACTGCGACATCCGTCGGCCGATTGAACTGGCCGTCTCCGTCACCTGAAGAACCGAAGGCGAACATGAACTCGCCGCCGCTGTTGAACTTCTGAACGCGGTCGTTGCCCCAGTCCGCAACATAGACATCGCCAAGCTCGTCCACCGTGATGCCCCAGGGCGACTCAAATTCGCCATCGCCGGAGCCACGCGACCCCCACTTGCCGAGGAACTTTCCATCTGTGGTGAACTTCTGAATCCTGTGATTCATCGAGTCCACGATCAGGATGTTCCCGTCCAGGTCGAACGTCATCCCGGCTGGCCGGTCAAACTGGCCGTCCAGAGAGCCTTTTTCGCCCCAGGTTCCGAGCACCTCGCCCTCTTTGTCGAACTGCGTGATCCGGTTCAGCGCCTCGTCCGAAACGAACAGGTTCTCGTCCGCATCAGCGATTAGCGCCACGGGCCATTGGAACTGGCCTTCATCGGTGCCCCAGCTACCGATCGATTCGAGATCCTCGTCGGCGTAGTTGAGCTTCCGAATTAGCGCCGCGTTCTCCTGCCGGCACAGGACGTAAATACGATCCTCTTTGCCGAGTGCGATATCGATCGGGAAGTTGGTTATCCGTCTCATCCCCAGCGTCTTGACGTAAGGGAAGCCTGCTCTCAGCAGTCCATAAGGTCGTGCCACGGGTTCCGCTCCTGTTGTTCCGAATATCTGGGCTATTAAGTGACGGTTCTGGACTCCGCAAATGGGTGAGTTGTCACAACGAACTTCACCCTCACCCTCTCCCGCTGGGAGAGGAGATTCTTGCGACGGCTCTCAGGCCGCGAACGGATTGATCTGCTCGTACTTGCCACGTACGATCTCAGTTGAATCGATGCTCATCCACTGCTCAAGCAAAGTGGCGTAAATGCTTCGGAAGTCGATCGTGTGCGCCAGGTCCTCGCCGTTCGCCCAGTCAGCCGGGTCGAGAGATGGGTACTCGGAGTAGAGTCCGCCAACTACCCGTTCGCCGATGATGAACGCGCCCCCGCCTGAGCCGTGGTCCGTACCTGAACCGTTATCGGCGATACGTCGACCGAATTCGGTGAAGACGTAGATCATCACCTCTTCAGCGGCGTCGTGCTCTCGCAGATCCGCCATGAAGTCCTTGAGCGCGCCGGACAGCTCCGTTAACAGCCGCTCGTGGTTCGGCACCTCGATCGCGTGGTGGTCGTACCCCGCGTGCTGCGTATAGAAGATGCGGGTCCCGAGCCCTGAAGTATGTACGCGTGCGACATCACGAAGGCTCTTGGCGATCGGGTTGTCTGCGTACTCAACCGTCGAGCGGTAGTTGGCCGGCACCTTCTTCAGTAAATCCGCACCGGTCATCACGTCCCCGCCGGTCTGGTGGAGATAGCTCATCACGGGCCCGGAGCCGATGGCGGGCGTGTACATTCGCTTGAAGATGTCCAGCTCCCGCGCCCGGTGCTCCTCGATCTCGACACCGGTCAGGAGGCCGTAGCTGTCCAGGTCACCCACCGAGGTCACCGAGACACCCGGAGCGGCCATCGCACGTGGCAATCCGCGACCGAAGCTGATGCCGGTCAGCACATTCTTGGTGTCCGGGTCTATCTCACGAAGCGCCTGCGCCAGCCAGCCCTCGGTGGCGATGCTGTTCGGCTCCGCCGTGTGCATGATGTCCATCGCCCGGAAGTGCGAGCGGTTAGATTTCTCGTAGCCGATCCCCTGAATGATGGCCACGTCCCCGGCGTCAAACATCTCTTTAAGCGGAGCGGCACACGGGTGGAAGGCAAGTTCGTCATTGATCGGCAGAACGCGATCCTCGCTCACGCCCACGACTGGTCGAACGTCGTGGTAAAGCCCGCTGGTGTACGGGATGATCGTGTTCATGAAGTCGTTTCCGCCGGTTAACTGGACTATCACCAGTACGGGCGGCTTGCCGTTCGTGATCGTAACCATTTAAGAGCTCCTCCCGGCGACCGCCGGTCTCGGTACGTTCTGGCGACCTTATCTCAGGTCAATCGGTCATGACTTGGTTATGCGAATTGGTACTCGGGCGTTGCGACGGCAAGTCGCAACAACCGGATTACACGTGTGGCCTCGTCTTCGCCCTCTGCGTCGTTGGCGAAATCGATCAGCGCCTCGCGTGTCTGATCACTTACCTCACCGGAACCCGACTCGGCGAGCACCGCGTTAACGAGACTCTCTGCGGACCCGAGCGCCTCGGAATCCTTCATACGCTGTATAAGCGACTGAATCCCCGGGGCCAGCCCCTCGCCGATCTCGTCGACCGCAAAGTTGACCCGCTCCGTCAGATTTCCGCCATCGATCCACTCGCCGCCGGTGTGCCAGCCCTCGACCGTCGGCGGGTCCAGCAGCTTCTGGCCCATCACGTCGATAGCACCGGCGTACTTGGTCATACCCGGAGCCATCTCGGTCTGCGAGCCAACCATTTTGAGCACGCCGACGATGAACTCGGTCGGACTCTTCACCTTCTTGTACCTTGCGGCCTTGAAGAAGTCTGAGTTGAACATCACACGCAGTACCGAGCGGATGTCGCCGCCGGTCTCGATGAACTTCGCCTCCATCATGGCGATGCCTTCCGGGTCAAGTGGGGGCACATCGTTCCAGGACGGAACCTGCGGCTCATCCGCCACGAAGAAGTTGTACAGGTGACGACAGATGAACCGGGCGCTGGCCGGTGATTTGACGATTATGTCGATGATGTCACCGCCGTTCAGGTTGCCGGTTACGCCCAGGAAGGTCTTCTCCCCGTCGTCATGATCGTCCTCTCGGAAGACGAACTTCGCGGGGTAGAACCCGTGAGGGTAAAGCGGAGGTGGCTGCTCAAAAGTCCAGCCTGTGAACGCGCGAGAGGCGTCCTTAATGTCCTGTTCGCTGTAATTGCCTACACCAAGTGAGAACAGTTCTAGCAACTCTCGGCCGTAGTTCTCGTTAGGCTCGCCGTTCCGGTTCTCGTTATTGTCCAGCCAGAACAACATCGCCGGGTCGCGGGAAAGATCGTTCAGGATGGTGGTCATGTCACCCATCCCGTTCCGCCGGAACATCCTGATCTGGTTTTTCGCCGACAGAACGTGTTCGTTCTTCACAAGCCCGGTTGCGAATACGTGGTGCCAGAAAAGGGTCATCTTCTCTTGAAGCTGGGCCTCGCTGTTGATCATCCGGTACAGCCAGCCGGCGATGAAGATCGGCGGGCCCTCTCCGTGGATGTAGCGTTCCAGTACATCGTCACGGATGTCCCTGTTCGGGTCAGGATTCAAGAGCGCTTCTACCGTGTCCTCGTAGCTACGTTCGGTGTAACTTTCGAGCTGCTCACGGGTCGCTCCAAATCCGGCGCGTCGGTACAGATGGCCTAGAAGGTCGATATCTGTTTCCGTCGGATGCGCAACAGTTGTCATCGGAAAACCTCTCGCGGACTAACTATCAGGCACTGCTCTCGTCGAGTAAGCCATGTCCCAGCGCCGTGATTCTAGGATTGGCATCAACCACAGGTCAACGTCCGATCAGGTATAGGCCAAAGTGAAGTCGATGTAACATCCCGGCTGAACGCCGAATAAATGCAGATGACGAGATCGATTTAGCGTTACGTCCGGCCACAGTATGGAGCAAAAAAATTGAAAATTCTCAGGTTTGGTGACGATCGCGTTGGCGTATTCAAGAACGATGACATGGTGGTCGATGCGACGGGCGTGATCAATGGCAGCGAATCCATCAGCCCGCAGGCCGTGATGGAAGAGCTGATCGGCAACTTTGACGAGTATCGTTCCGCTATAGAGAGTCTCGTTAACTCTGAGACTGGTGTGCCACTCAACGGCCTGACGCTGTTGCCGCCGATTCCCAGGCCCAGCCGTGTGCTTGCCGCATTCTCAAACTATCTCGATACACCACAACGCAAGAGGGAAGACGTTGCCGAGGAGTTCTTTTATAAAGACCCGGACGTAGTGGGACCGGAAGGTTCAGTCAACCTTTCAGATCTGCCTGGCGTTGTTGTCCACCAGCCGGAAGCGGAGCTCGCATACGTCATTTCCAGCGGCGGGAGAAACATCAGTCCGGCCGATGCCATGGATCACGTTTTCGGCTACATCGGGTTCTTTGACATCTCGGCACGGGGCCTGACCAGGCGATCACAACTGATCCCCAAAGGGCAGGCGACTTACGCCGTTGCCGGACCATGGATCACCACCCGGGACGAGATACCCGATCCCCACAACATCAGAGTGAAGTCATGGGTGAACGGGGAAGCCCGCCAGGACTACAGCACAGAACACATGGCCGTCAGAATCCCGGAACAGATCGCATGGCTCTCCCGCTTCATCGACCTGCATCCCGGTAACATCGTTGCCACCGGCACTTACCACATAGGTCTGGGGCCGCTGAACGACGGCGATGTTGCGGAGATTGAAGTCGAGGGTATTGGCAAGACAAGGGTATTCGCCCACGGCGGCGGCGCTCCACGGATGGCGGAGTTCAGGCCCGGAATCACGCAGGTAGAACGCCCCGCTGGAGGGATGTCCCGCGTTTAAGGCTTGACCTGCCGTTGTCCGGGCAAAATGCTCATAATTCCGGGGTAATTTCTCCCCACACCGAACCACAAGCGTACGATGCGGGATCACGTATTTTCCGCCGTGTGCTTGATGCCACATGTGGAAATTCCTGGCGTTTGCCGCGACCGTGCTGGTCGCTTGCTCTTCCGGCGTGTCGGAGGATGTCGCCGAGCCTCCCGGCGTACCTGGAAACGTTCAGGCGTCACTACGGGGCGCCGAGGTGCTGGTCACCTGGAACGCACCCTCGCTTCCGGATGATCAGCCCGTCATCCAGTATCTGATCTCTGACGGCTTCGGGGCTCGTTTATCTGCCCCTCCGGGCAGGACTCGGGCGACATTTCCACAACCCTCAACTGGCGTAATCTATGACATCACCGTCCGCGCCGAAACGGCAAACGGTAACGGTATAGGCGATCCCAGCGAGCCTATTGCGGTTACCGGAAGACCCGGACCGGCACTGGCTCCGGACCAACCAATCGTCGAGGCGCGTAACTTGCGCGGGTTCGTCGAGATTGTGTGGACTCCCCCGGAAAACGATGGCGGAAGTTTGATCACCGGATACGTCATCGAAGTCGAACCCACCGGGCGGTCGTACACATTCATCGGCAACCCCGGCGCCGGTTATTTCCTCGCCACAAATCCCTCGATACGCGCGTCCGCGTCGGGGACGCCTGTCCGGTTCGCGGTGGTGTTGCCAGATCTCAACCCGGGCGATAGCTATGTGTTTCGAGTGATAGCGGAGAACGCAATCGGAAAAAGCGAGCCATTCGGACTGACTGTGCCAATAACTGCCGGGATCGGCTACGGCACCTCAAACCCTCCGGTTGTTTCGATAAGCCCGGAGCCCATCCCGCCAACACGCACCCCAACACCAATGCCGTTGCCAACGTCAACACCGAGACCTGCTACGGTGACCCCGACACCCCGACACCCCGACTGCGACACCGGTTCCGCCCACCGCGACCGCTGCGCCGACAGCCGTGCCAACTCCAACCCGGATTCCAGTTACTCCAACTGTTACTCCGGTTCCGACACCAACGCCCGTACCAACAGCCACACCGGTGCCACCGGCAATAGTCGTGGCATAGACCCAGAGGCTATTCGGAGTTTCCGGGTCCACCTTTCGACTTCTTGGCGTTACGGCGGAATCGTCCAATTTTGCCGAACCAATCATGGTCGACGTTCAATGGGGTGACGGGATTAGCCAGAAGGCCGGGTTTATCGACAAAAACGGTGTGTACGGCGCCCAGGTGTTCGGTAGCGGGTCCGTGTTTGCATCGCACACCTACCTCACAGGTGGCGCGTTCACCGTAACGGTAACGGTGTCTGGCGCATTGAGCCCAACCGGTGAGGTCGAGTTCGTGGTGCTCATCTCCTGAGATACACCCCGGCCGCAAGACTCGGCCGGACAGGGGTTATCCCAGCCACATTCGGTTCGGCAATCTTGAGGCAAGTATGATGCCGATAGCGGCCCCGATTGGAACCAAATGATTGGCCGATAATCACTCTCGGACCGTCCCACGGCATTTGATCTGAACCCCGAGGTTGAGCTGTATGTGATGCAGGTGGACTTCATGATCCGCGGCGAGGCGGAAATCCGGGAGGATCCCGCCGATAAGATCGCTCTAAACGAGCTTTCTCTGGCGATCCTCGAAAAGTATGAGGATCGCGACCCGTTTGCCACCGCAACTCAGCGGTGAATAGCCAAAACGGAGCTGGCGCTCGGGCGATTGGGCCAGACGGAGCGGTTCGAAAGCGCAGTCAATCGGTACACAAAACTGGCCGCAGCGATGCGGTCGTTCCCGACGATCCAGGCGCTTGCGGTGGACGGGATTGTTGCCGCCGGAGATGGAATGAGGCGAGCAGGCGACCTGGTTCTGGCACAGACCTACATCGAGCTCGGACTTTTCTACGCCGACCGCGCTATTGATCTGGATGGGACAACCGTGCGCGGTTGGCGGGTGAAAGGGGTCGCGCTGGAGCGGATTGGAATGTTTGAAGATGCCGTCGACGCGTACCTGCAATCAATCACGTACGGAGAGGGCTCGATCTACGCAATCGAGGCCCACAGTGGGCTGGCGCGCACTTACGAAAAACTAGGCGACCCCGTGAACGCCGAGATCCACCGACTGCTCGCCGAGCCAGAGGCGCCAGGTGAGTAGGGGCGTCCCACTCCCAACGGGACAGGACTTGTTTGAGGGAAACGTCACATCGGCCACCCGCTCGTTCAGCACCGCACGCTACATCTCGGTGCGCGGTCGTATGCTCCGGTTCATCGCCCAGTCAGGGTAGTAGTCGTAAATTTCGGCGTCCGGAAGCGGCTTCCCTATTGGCTGAGGCGGCACCCGAAACGGGCCATTCACACCGGTCATCTCGGTCATCCCGTACGCCAGCCCGACGCGACGGAGAGTTCGGGTGGAGGGCACATTGAACGGGGCGACCGTGGCCAGGGGAAGCCGGCCCTGTTCCAGGATCCACGTCCCCGCGGTCGACACGACGGCGCTTCCAAGTCCAGACGCCTGAGCGTCTCGTGACACATCAACGCCGATCTCCATGAACGGATGTCCATGGTCCTTCACTGTGGACAGGGCGACGAGGTCATCCCCCTGGTACATCCCGAACGCGGCGATAGATCCGGGACCGTAACAGTGCCAGAACAGATTAAAGTCGACCGCCGAAAGCTCGCCAGCCGTTAGTGGCCTGACGCGATCATCGGCGCGTCCACGCCAGGACTCAGCGTCTGCAAACATGAACCAGTTCGGCCCCCACACAGAAACCCCATAAGGCAACGAAACCCGAGAGAGTTCATATGCCCCGAATGGCGTAAACAACAGGTCCGGGTGAATGCTTCTCGTTATCGATTTCAGCGGATCGACCCAGTCCTCACGCGCCACAAGGATGCTGCGGCCATCCATCCTTACGCCAGTGAGACCAGCGTCATCCCCGGTCGATGCATCGATCCCGCGAGCAGGCCGGGCCATCACCGGCACGGAGTCTGAGAGCGCCTCCTCAAGCGACACTCCAAGTCGCTCCTCCTGCCATTCTCTGACCGTTTTTTTCAGGTCCGTGGACAACATTTGCCGGTCAACCTTTGAAACTGTTCCGCGACAGGTCACGCGCTCTGGTGTAAATTGTGGATTCATTTTGCGACGCACCCACGCTGGCGTTTTAAATGAGCATATCGCCCCCGTTTAGGCGGAAACGGCTGAAAACCGCTCTGTGATCGCCGTACAGGCGTTTCAGGGAGCCATCGCCGTAATCTACATAACCACTTCGACAATCAATGCGCTCTCAGCGCAAAGGATCTCCGTTTCATGACGCCTCCGGCCGGAAGACACTTCCTCCAGATCCCCGGACCGACGAATGTGCCGCACCGCGTGCTCAGCGCGATCGCCGGACCGACCATCGATCACCGGGGACCAGATTTTTCCAACCTGACCCTTGAAGTGCTGGCCGGGTTGAAGAAGGTGTTCAAGACTGAATCCAACGTCCTGGTGTTTCCTGGGTCGGGGACAGGAGCATGGGAAGCTGCGCTGGTCAATACGCTCTCACCGGGCGACCGAATCCTGATGTTTGAGACGGGGCAGTTCGCCACCCTGTGGTGTGCGATGGCCCGAAAGCTGGGGATCGAGGTCGATTTCATTCCCGGAGACTGGCGTCACGGGGTAGACCCGGCGCAGATAGAAGCTTGTCTGTCCGAGGACTCATCGCACCAGATCAAGGCGGTCGCCGTGGTGCACAACGAGACCTCTACCGCGGTCACCAGCCGCATTCCGGAGGTGCGCCAGGCCATCGATGCGGCGAATCATCCGGCGTTGTTCATGGTGGACACCATCTCGTCGCTCGGGTCGATCGACTATCGGCACGACGAGTGGGGTGTCGATGTCACCGTGGGCGGTTCCCAGAAAGGGCTTATGCTTCCGCCCGGTCTCGGATTCAACGCCATTAGCGAACGGGCATTGGCAGTTTCAAAGGAGGCAGCTCTCCCGAAGTCGTACTGGGATTGGGAGGGCATGCTTGAGACCAACCCACAGGGATTCTTCCCGTATACACCGGCTACAAATCTCCTTTACGGCCTTCGTGAGGCGCTCCTGATGCTGGAGGAGGAAGGGCTCGATAACGTGTTCGCACGGCACGATCGTTTTGCCGCTGCGACACGTAATGCCGTTTCGGCATGGGGGTATGAGCTTCTCGCACAGGATAAACGTGAATACAGCAGTTCTCTGACTGCGATCGTCACTCCGGAAGGGCACGACGCCGACAACTTACGAAAAGTAATCCTCGATCGCTTCGATATGTCACTCGGAACCGGCCTCGGAAAAGTGAAGGGCTGGTCGTTCCGGATCGGACATCTCGGAGATCTCAACGACCTCACGCTGATGGGTACGCTTGTCGGCGTTGAGATGGGATTGGATATCGCCGGGATTCCGCGATCGGGCAGTGGTGTCGCCGCGGCGATGGAGTACTTGTCCGCCAACTAAGTGACTGGCTGACGGTCCCTGGGATTTCGGGATGCCGGTTCCACCCCGACATTTAGCTCATGAAGGATTCCGCTGGCATGTTGACGCGTTCCTTTTTGAAGTCAGTCTGAAATCCCGGTGTCGGCTCGATTTCCTGGGGTAGCCGAATATTTGAAACACCCGGTTTTGTTACCCATGAGTGCTCCCGCCCGCGCTTGTCCAGGTCTACTTCGCCTTGGGGATCAGCCATGTCGCGATGGTCGGCTGAATTATGTGGCCGTACCTGTTGTTACGGGCTTCCTGGAACCGATCAGGTTTGTCTTCGTTGAGAGTCGTTGATCGTCATAATTTGACATAGCGCGCACTTAATATAATCCCTTGAGAGTAGGTGTATATAAATACCGTAAAAGTATGTATTCTACTTGGTAGACAACTTTACCCACATGCAGAACATAGAGACTACTCACAACGCTAAATACGATTATAACGATAAAATTATATTGCGAAGTGATCACATTGGAACCGTTATATCTGATCTACGTACGCGGGTCAGCGCTGAGTATCAAAACCCGATTACAGTATGTTTCGTTATATACCTTGATTGTAGGGTATAATTCAACCATGTTGAACCGAAATGACCACCGGTCGTTCGACCTAGAGTTCCCCACTGACGACGTCTGCCTGGAGTGGTTGAAGAACCAGATTTTCCCGGATGGGATCTTTTGCGAGCCCTGTGGGAGGGTCACAAAGCACCATCGCGTCCGATCCCGGAAGTCGTATTCGTGTGATCGTTGCGGACACCACGTCCACCCCACCGCCGGTACTATTTATCACAAATCGCGCACCCCTCTGACCAAGTGGTTTTATGCCACCTACCTGCTCTCAGGCGCCGATCCTGACATTCCGATAACGGAGCTGCAGCGGGAGCTGGGCGTGACCTACAAGACGGCCTGGCGCATGACCCACCTCATATGCGGAATGCTGTCGGATGGGGGTGAAGACGAATTTGTGGAGGACGAGTCTGAGGCCGCTGCCGACTTAAGCCCGGCCGTCGATGGGCGTCAGTCGTTGGATGTGAGCGACGAGACTGAGACAGGGTCAGGCCGTCCGTCTGGACTATTTCGGCGGATAACTCGCAGAAATTGAATGCACACCAGTGGCCGGACTTACGGGCACTTCAGGTTAGTGTTAGACGCCTCACTTCTGTATCAGAAGAAACTAACTATACGTAAGTTACTCTCGTAACCTACGTTCATCAACGGTAGAATCCCTGACCGCCGGTCGCCTATCCGAGTAACGAGTGAAGAACTCCAGCCCGACAACGCGAGGTCTAAGTCCGTCGTCTTCGCTCACGATCCACTACTCCCAGCGCGGCTGCGTAGATGCCATCGGTATTGATACCAAACAGCGAATACAAATCGTCCCGCGAGCCTGACTGACCGAACGTGTCGACACCAAGGTTGATGGAAGGACTATCGAGCGCGGAACCGATAAACGCCAACGTGTGAGGAGACCCGTCGATCACGGTCACGACAGGGCTGCCGACCTCGTGCGGTTCGAGCAAGCCCGTCGGGTCATAAAGCCCGATGTCCTGGCCCGTCACCTGCTCTTTTTCGGCGGCACGAACACGCCTGTGAAGCATGTCCGGGCTTGTCACCGAAAACACGTTGGCGCCGATCCCCTCACGCTCCAATAATGGAATCGTCGCAAGGGCCTCCGGGACCATCACACCGGTCGCGAATAGATTGACGATGGCGTCGGCTTCAGGATCTGCCGTGCGCATCCTGTAACAGCCATCGAGCACCGCCTTACGGAGCGCGATGATGTCCGCCTCGTCGTGAGGATCGTTGAACAGGGACTGATCGATCACCTTGGTGCTGAGCCGGAGGAATACGGATTCACCTTCGCCCGTGCCGATTCCGCGTATGGACTCAAGCAAAATCCACTCGAGCTCACGAGCGAAGGTCGGCTCGTAATAGCGGATGTTGGGTAGTTCCATACCGATAGACGGAGAAAGCATCCCCTGGTGCGACCCGCCCTCCGGGCTGAGAGTCACGCCGGAAGGCGTCGCCACGGCGATGAACTTTGACTCCTGGTACACGCCATACACGAGCGGATCCAGCCCGCGGACAATAAACGGATCGTAAAGAGTGCCGATCGGCACCAGACGTCGCCCGGAAAGCTCTTTCGAAAGCCCGAGCTGGCCTAACAAAAGGAACAGGCTCGTCTCGGACAGCCCCAGCTCGATATGGCGACCGTGAGGCCCCTCGGTCCATTTGAGAACCCGGGACTCGGTGTCGAAAAAGTCCGTTGCTTCGGTGTGATGCCACACCCCGGTGCGATTAATCCAGGAGCCCAGGCTGGTCGATGTCGCGACGTCCGGAGACACAGTCACGATGCGTTCAGATGCGTCAGGAGACGTTCGAGCGATCTCAAGGAGGATGCGTGCGAAGCTCTCCTGCGTAGATGCGGCGCTCGTCAACCCGAGATCTGTGTCGTTGAACGCAAGCGGCGGCTCTTCCGGCACAACCGGACGAGTCAGTCGTTCGGCGGCATGAGATATGTAGACCGACTCGTCGCTACCATCGGGGAACCGATCCCACGGGTAATCAGGCTCAACGCCAAAATGATCGGCCAGCTCTTCATACTGGTTCAGCGTCAGTAACGCTGAGTGGTTGGCGGGGTCGGCCGCAATCGGCAACCCCCAGCCCTTCACCGTGTACGCAAACACAACAGACGGGCCATCGGCGTTCGACGCCTCTTCGTAGCAACGTGCAAGCGTGCCAACATCGTGCCCGCCGAGTCCGGCTATGCGCCGCTGCAACTCATCGTCGTCGAAATCGCTCACGCAGCGTTCGATATCGCTTCTCTGGCCGCGTGTCGTCTCGAGTAGCCGGGCCCGAACGTCGGCCGCCGGAGCGACCAGCATCGCCTGGTACTCCGGGTTCGGCATATCGTCGATGCGAGTCCTGAGCGCGTCACCGCCCGGCAGCTCCATAAGCTCCGTAAGCTGTTCCCCGTACTTGGCGACGACCACTTTCCAGCCGTTCACTCGGAACATATCCATGAACCGTGCGACGCGGATACCCGGCACCACGCGGTCAAGACTCTGGCGGTTGAGGTCGACAATCCATGTGCAACGATCGAGACCTTGAACAGCGGGTTCGGTCACCGTCTCCCAGATAGAGCCTTCGTCCAGCTCCGCGTCGCCCATGTGGGCGAAGAATCGGCCCGATGTGGGTTCGAGATTGTGGCCGTCAAGGTAGTCCCGCACGAGCGCGCCAAACGTGACAGCGCCGGGAGACAGCCCAACGGAACCCGACGAAAAATCTGGCGGATCCGGATCCTTGGTGCGGCTCGGGTAGGCCTGAAGTCCGCCGAACTCCCGGAGAGTCGGCAGGTACTTCACGTCCAGGTTGCCGAGCAGGTACTGGATGGCGTGATACACCGGCGAGGCGTGCGGCTTGATCGCTACCCGGTCTTCGGCCTTTAACGTCTCGAAGTAAAGAGCGCTCAAGATCGCCGCAGATGACGATGAGGAAGCCTGGTGACCGCCGACCTTCGATCCGTCCTTGCTTTCGCGGACGTTATTGGCCCAGTGAATGATTGCCGTCGCCAACCACAACACCCTGTCCCGGGCGTTATCCCTGATGAGCTGGATCTGGGATCTTCCCTGTGGGTTCACAGGCGGGTTCACGGCAACCATCGATGCAACTCCGATTAGCCCGAGAGACTATCTGAACGTGAGCGTACGTTCCAGAACGCTGAACAATGGGCGACTGTCCCGATCTTACACGTCACGGGACTGCGTGACGCGCCCTCTTGTGACAGTTGTTCACATGTGACACCTCCCGGTACATCGGCCCGGCACGCTAAACTCACTGCAATATAGAGGAACCACGCCCGGAACTGGATCGACCGGGCAAAGCCAGCACACTTCCAAATCTCCCACGGGATCATCAGAAACGCCATGAAGTTTGACCGGTTGGACATCTATCACGTCGCGATGCCGCTGATATACCCGTGGCGGACTTCCTACGGCGAGGACTACGACATCCAGGCCGTGCTCGTGAAAGTCACGGACGGCGACAACGTCGCATGGTCGGAATCGTCACCCCTCCACGCCCCCACATACCTCACCGAGAGCGCAGGTGGCGTCTTCTACCTGCTCTCGAAAATCATGGGACCGCAGATTGTTGGGCGTGAGTTCGAGGACGCTGACGACCTCAACGGGATGCTATCGGTATTCAAGGGCAACACCTTCGCCAAAGCGGCGCTGGAAATTGCCTCATGGGCGTTACTCGTCCGTTCTTCCGGAATACCGCTGCACACACTCCTTGGGGGCGAGACGCGTGAGGTCGTGGCCGGGGCCGATTTCGGCATACAGGACTCGATCGACATGCTTCTCGGCAACATACAGATCGCCGTGGATGCCGGGTTCCCAAGGGTCAAGTTGAAGGCCGCGCCGGGATGGGACCTCGACATGTTGAAGGCCGTACGGGGTGCGTTCCCGGACACCGTCTTCCACATCGACTGCAACGGCGGATACACACTGGACGACCTCCCGATGTTCAGGGAGGTCGACAAGCTGGGGCTGGCGTTTATTGAGCAGCCACTGGCGTTTGATGATCTGCTCGACCATGCGGAGCTAGCGAAGCAGATCGAGACGCCGATCTGCCTGGACGAGAGCGCGATCAGTATCAGGGCCGTCGAACAGGCCCTGCGCATCGGCGCGGCAAGCTACATCAACATCAAGCCGGGCCGTGTTGGCGGGCTGGCGAACTCAATCGCCATCCACGACATCTGCCGGGATGCCGGCGTGCCCGTCTGGGTCGGCGGCATGTTGGAAAGCGCGCTCGGCGCCGCGATCTGCGTGGAGTTGGCCACCCTTCCCAACTTCACATACCCCGGCGACCTGTTCCCATCCTCCCGCTTTTATGAGCGCGACCTCAGCCAACCGGACAATGAACTGACCGAGGCGCATACGTTCAAACCGTTCATGCACGGGCTGCCTGAACCGGACGCGGACCGGCTTGTCGAGTACACCGTTCAGTCGGCCACGGTGGTTCCTGATTGAACGCTGAATTGACGGGGCAGACAGTGGCGGAAAGCCGTCGTGATATCGATCAGGCGTGCGGTCTATGAGCGTCCGCGGATGGCGGAGCAAGCTACCGCGCGTTTTTATCGCAGGGATCGCGACCGTCGCAGCGATCGCCATCATCTCGGAGATGGTCTCTGAGCGGGACGTCGGCGGAGAGTTGATAGTCGACGTGCCCACCCCAACGATCGAGTCCAGATCATGGGCTGTGGGCCAAGAACCGACTGGGGTCATCTTTGACGGCGAGCGGTTGTGGGTTGCGGAAACCGGGTTCGGTTCCGTGACGAGCTACGGACTTGAAGGCCAGCGGCTGGACACGGCGGATGTGGGCGGCCAACCAGCCGTACTTGCCTCGGGCGCGGGATTCGTCTGGGCGCTCGATGCAGACGACGGCTCCGTGACGCAACTGGATGCCGATGCGAACGTCGTAAGGAAATTCCAGGTCGGGCTGGAGCCCGCTGGACTCATATTTCTTGGCGATCACCTCTGGGTTTCAGACCCGATACGCGGCTCCGTGTCCAAAATATCGCTTCAGGGCGCGCTAGCCCAGCTACTCGAGATCGGCGTTTCTCCCGGGGCGATCACTAAAACCCCGGAACAGGTGCTTGTGGTCGACGGCGATACGCTCACCGTCACGGGAATCGACCCGGGTGGGAATATTGTCGGCTCGTTCGAGTACCCGGATCAGATAGACATCGGGGACTTCGAACATGTTCCGGGGACCCCAACGGCGTTCCTGTCCATCCCGGACGCGCTGTGGATCGCTTTCGGCGGCATCGGCCAGGTGATGCGCCTCACGCCCGCCGGCACCTTCTCCGGCCTCACCCGTGTTCCTACGGGACCCCTGGCGCTAGCGTGGAGCGGCAGCGAGCTGTGGGTGGTATCGACCGACGCAGCAACGATCACCCGAATATCCAGCACCGGAACGATCATCGCAACGCACGATATCGGCGGAAGTCCGACGGGTATCGCTCATGATGGCGAACACGGTTGGGTAACGGACAGCGAGAAAAACGTATTAATCCGGTTCACGCCGGTCGAGTTGGTGCCGTAGGCTCCGGTACGGGCACATGATCGGTGTTCTTTCGGCCACCAACTTGTGTCGCGCCGGGGGGGATGACGACAATTGCGCGACGGGCATAGCGCGTGACCCGTCCAGCTAACACCACGAGAGAGGAGGCGCCGCATGACCGAAAGAGCGGACTTCTCTTCTATCCCCGCGCCCGAGGCCCTTGAAGAGCTACAGGCGACCATCGAGGCCCACCTGACCGCTGGCGCTCCTGACATCGCCGCGGCCGAGCTTGAAGAGCTACGCGCCCCGGACCAGGCGGATGTCGTTGCGGAACTGAGCGAGCCGGTCCAGCAGGCGCTGCTCGGCGCGCTTCCAGCCGAGACTATCACCGGCGCCAGATTGAGGTGCGCTGGTCGAAACCGCGCCCGGAGTTCCGGGTTCGCTGGTCGAATCTAGCTCCGGGTCCGACGTTCCGCTGCTGCTGCACGCGGCGGAAACTGCGACAACGATCGAAAGCAGGACAGCGAACCAAGGATTTCGGAAAGTCATTTCCTGACTTTAGACGCGTTTCAACTTCCGAACATCGAGAATCGGTCTACAAAAATAGGGATTCCGGCGTGACACGGGGCCTTGCACCCGTCGCATTTAATCCTGCGGTGCGAACGCCGCCGAGACGTGTCTGCGCTGGATCTTGCCCGTCGCCGTCCTCGGGAGTGAGTCAGCGATGTAGATCCGCTCCGGCACCTTGAACTCAGCCATCCGCTCACGGCAGAACGCCTGGATCTCAGCCTCATCGGCGTCGCCGGACAGCACCACGGCCGCCTGCACGATCTCCCCGTACTTCACATCTGGAACCGCAAAACAGACCGCTTCTGCCACGGCAGGGTGGTCGAGCAGCAGGGCATCCACTTCGAGCGGTGAAATCTTCTCACCGGCGCGGTTGATCAGCTCCTTCAACCGACCCGTCAAGGTGAGTCGGCCGTCTGCGTCCATGATTCCCTGGTCGCCGGTTCGGAACCAGCCGTTGGTGAACGCCTCGGCGTTCGCCTCGGGGTTGTTGTTGTAACCGTGGGTCACGTTGTCGCCACGAATCACGACCTCGGCGCGCTCGCCAAGCGGCATCATCTTGCCGGCCTCGTCCATGATACTGATCTCTACGCCGGTACCCATGCCGACCGAGCCCGGTACGCGCTCGCCCGGCGGAAGCAGGTTGGACGACATCTGGTGTGCCGCCTCGGTCATGCCGTAAGCCTCCAGCACCGGAGCGCCGAAGCGAGCTTCAAGGTCGTTGAACACCGACGGCACAAGGGCAGCGCTGCAAGAACGGATCAACCGGAAACTCTCGTGAGGGGCGTTGTCGTCGTCGGCACGCATCAACAGGATCTGGTGGATCGTCGGGACCGCCGAGTACCAGGTCGCACCTGTGCTCTTCTGGTCAGCCCAGAAGGTGCTTGCGGAGAAAAGGGAAGGGATAACGATCGAGCCGCCGGAGTTCAGGGTGGACAGCGCGACGCCGATCAGTCCATGAACATGGAACAAGGGCATCACCACCATCGCCACGTCGTCGGGTGTCAGGGCGTACGTGTCTTTGATGTTGCCGAGAGACGTCAACAGGTTCTTGTGCGTTAGCGGCACGCCCTTGGGCCGGCTGGTCGTGCCCGAGGTGTGAAGGAAAAGCGCCACATCGTCCTCGGACGGCGGCGCGACATCCTTCGTCAGAGTGAGCTCGCTGCCGTCACGGGCGATCACCACATGGGCGCCGGTAGAGGAGGCGTCCATAGTCGGGATGTTCAGCTGGTTCGCTGAGTCACGTCCGGCATGATCACCCGGTGGGACGATCGCCAGTTGCGCTTCGGCGTCCTCCATGAAGAACTTGAACTCGTCCAGGGTGTATGCGGCGTTTAGCGGGGCGGCGATGGCGCCTGCCCGAGTCACCGCCAGGAAGGTGATCATGAACTCAAGGTTGTTTGACAGGACGATCGAGACCGGCCGTCCGGCCTCAACACCCGCAGCGGCCAGGACGCCTGCTACACGCTCGATCTCATCGGACAGGGCGGCGTAGCTGAGCGTCGGTCCACCGGGGATGACGATGGCGTTGTCGGTCGTGGCGTTCGGGGTAAGTACCTGAGCGAGGGTGGTCACGTTTTGCAATTCCTGACTGGCGATATCGGAAATTTCTTGAAGCGTAAGAAGAACTGCTCCTGAGAAGAGCAACGCGGCCAATCGTATGTCATCCTTTGGCCTGACGGAAGGCGGTCGCAAAAATAGGCCGCCCCCAGAGACCACCATCCACCCTAACCATCGAGACGATATCGAACATGCCGCAGACGCCAGATCGACCCAACATCCTGGTCATCATCACGGACCAGCAACGTGCAGATACGATGGCCTGTTACGGAAACGACTGGATCCAGACTCCGAATATGAACGCACTGGCGGCGAGCTCGTTTGTTTTTGAAAACGCCTACGTCACACAGCCGGTCTGCACGCCGTCCCGTTCAACGATGCTCACCGGCACGTATCCGCATACGAACGGACTCGTTCGTAACAACATCGCCCTTGCGCCCGACGCGCTATCGATCGCCGAGATGGTGTCTCCGGAATACCGGTGCGTTCATTACGGCAAGTGGCATCTAGGCAACGACGCCAACGCGCAGCACGGGTTTCAGGACTGGATCAGCACTGGCCAGGTCTCTCCCGGGCCGGACGGCACCGGGCAGTCCGACTACCACGCATGGCTTGAGGAGCAGGGCGTCGAGTTGCCCGAACACTACGTTCGTCCGGGCGGCGATGGCGCCGGCTCAAAGAGGGCCGTGGCGCAGGCGAACCTACCCGAAGAGCTGACGCAGGCCAGCTTCGTCGGCGACATCACCACGAAATTCCTGCGCGAAGAGTCGGACGAACCGTTCCTGATGTTCACCAACTTCTTCGAGCCGCACCCGCCTTACAGCGGCCCGCTGGGCGATCTCTACGATCCCGCGACTTTGCCGGTTGGGCCCGACTTCATGCGAACCCCCAACGGCCACTCGCTATTTAATCGGTCTCGGTCAGAGTTCTACCTGGCGGGCGAGCACCGTGAGGACTCGGTCGCCGGATGCGACCATCACGATCTCCACAGCGAAGCCGGGTGGCGAGCGCTGCGCGCGAACTACATGGCCAACATCACGCTGGTAGACCGGCAGATCGGCCGAATTATGGAGGCCCTTGAGGACTCAGGCCACGCCGACGACACGATCGTGGTCTTCACAAGCGACCACGGCGACATGCTTGGCGACCACGGCCTGCTGGAGAAACGGGCGTTCTACGACGGATCGGCCCGGGTGCCGCTGCTCATGCGAGTGCCGTGGCTGTCACAAGGCCAGACCCGTATACCGGGCAGCGTAGGGCAGATCGATCTTGTACCAACGCTGCTTGATCTGGTCGGCGAGTCGATTCCAGACCACCTGCAGGGCGAGAGCAAGGCATCCGTGCTGCGAGGCGAGAAGACGCTCGAAAACAACGACGTGTTCGTGCAGTGGAACGGAAAAGGTGACCGTGACCTCGGCACACCAACCATCAACGAAATGATCGCCCTCCCACGCCGGACAATCGTCAGCAGCGATCGCTGGAAGCTGAACCTCTGCGACGGCGACGACGGAGAGCTGTTCGACCTCACAACTGACCCGCACGAGCTTACGAATTTGTTTGGTGAGCCGGCTCAGCTGGAGCGAATCCAGTCGATGGCGACGCGCCTGCGAGCATGGCAAGAAAAGACGGGTGACACGGCGCGGCCGCCGGTGGTGTAGGGCAGCTTTCACTGCAATCGCGCATACTCGTACCAATCCGTCATTCCCGCGAAGGTGGGAATCCAGGAAACACTGGGTGATCAATAGGCCCATCAAGGACAGAAACCCTATCTGGATTCCCGACTACTCGGGAATGACGGTGGAAGGCACTGCGCCGCTGGCTGCCCCCTCTCCCGATGGGAGAGGGCTGGGGTGAGGGAGGACAATGATCCTCGCGATCAACGGTGTCTTCTTCGTTCGGCCGATCGGTAAAGGTCCCTCGGCTTCGCTCGGGATGACAGTGTCGCAGCGTGGCATTCCATCGACACACACCGATTTTCCCTGAACCTCAGGGCATGAAAGTTCGGCAAATTTGTCATCCTGAGCCGGAGGCGAAGGATCTCCCGGCCAGCACTCCACCACGTCCTTCTATGCCGACCGCATGCGCCCCCACTCCCGGTGCGAAAGATGACCTCGCCTACCCCCAGCTCCAGCGCGTCCACCCACTTGCTGGCTCCGTACCCGTGACCACCAGCGTGCCCGTGCCTTCGTGCCCTTCCGCCGCCAGTCGGAAAGCGTCCACGGCGCAGGTCTGCGGCTCCACGCAGATAGCGTCTTCCGGCGTGTACACCTGTAAATGCGAAACGTTGTCCGACGAAGTGATCGCAAGAGTCGGACCGTCCGGCCAGCCCAGGAACGATGTCGATCCGACGGACACCCGGAAGCAGTGATCAAGCGACCCGATCTCGGGCGTTATCGGCAACCTCAAATCAGTCGAGCCTTCCGGCGCGAACTGCCGGCCGGTCGACACCATCTCCTCGTCCAGCTCCCAGACGATCTCCTGACCGGGGATGTGAGCGATTACAGGCCCGGAACCGAGATCGCGCCGGAACCAGGGATGCCAGCCGATCCCGAACGGGTAGTTGGATCCACCTCTATCTGTGGCCAGAAACGACTGCACGAGCGACGGGCCCTCCAGCTTCACCTCATATTCCAGGAGTCCCGGATAGGGCCAGGGAGGAAGCAGCTCAATGCCAAATTTCGCGACCGTACTTGTGTAGCCCAGGTTGTTCCACGCCCGCTCATGAACCGTCCCGTGCATGGCGTGCCTGCCGCTGTTGATTGGCAGGGTGTGTGCCACCTGTCCGTCCATGTACAGCTCGCCGTCCCGGATTCGATTCGGCCACGGCGCCATGATGAAACAACCGGTCCCACTTTCGACGTGGAGCGGGTCGTACTCGCCGTCACCGCCCGATATCAGTTCGAACCGGTTCCCGCCGGAAACTACCTGTAACGACCGCAAACTCGCGCCAGCGAACGGCGAGATCACCGCACGGCCGTATTCGTTCTCAAGGACTATCGTGTGGTCGGCCATAAGATTCCTGTCCGGCAACCGCCCTTCGAGAGGTTCGGGGTGAGCCTGGATGATTCAGGCATTATTCTCCAGGAACTCGACCCAGTTTCCGTCCGGATCTTCGACCATCGAGATTCGTACACCCGGCCGTACATCGCGCGGCTCCACAGCCACCGTGTAGCCGGCTGACCGGCACTTGTCTGTTATCGCTTCCAGATCCGGAACCGTGATCGTCCAGTAGCGGATGCCGGTGGCGCCGCCCGGCCCGCCGGTGTGGTCGGCGTTCTCGGACACTGGTTCGAACTTCACAAGCTTGACGAGCGTCGTGCCGCACATCAGCCGGTGCATTGTCCCGTCGCCCAGAGGCATCGGAATATCAGCGACATGCTCAAATCCGAGCGTGTCCCGGTAGAACTTCAGCGCCGTATCCGAATCACGGACGACGATGCCGATATCGATGGAGTCCTTGCCTAGTTCAATGCTCATTCTGCTCACTCTTCTCTCTGTTCTGTTCCGGTTTCAGGGCATTTGCGTAGCTTGCATATCCTGCGATTAACGGGCCCGAAGTTCGGGTGCGACGCCCACGATTGCCTGTTCCATGGCGCAGCCGTTCAGGACCATGCCCATCATGATGTAGTAGCCGATGGTCATTAGCGTTTCGATCAGAAGTTGCTCACCAAGCTCGCCCAGCGCTGAGGCGAAGGTCTCGTCCGAGAGGGCGCGATTCATGACCAGTTCACGCCCCATCTCGACGATGACCCGTTCCCGGTCGTTGCACGCGGAAAGGTCGCCACCGGAACGTATCGCCTCGATCACATCCGGAGAGACGCCGACGTCGAGCGCCAGTACGGAGTGTGCGCTCCAGACGTATGGAATATGGAACTCGCTGGAGGCGACGAGGGCGGCGATCTCGTAATCGTGCTTCGACATGTTGGCGCGGAGCTGATCGTTCAGCGCCGTTGATAGGGAGCCGATCTTCGGGGAGTACATGATCATCGACTGCGGAGCGTTAATGCGTCCCCGGGAGCCGATGACCATATCGAAATCGGCCGCCCCCTCCGGAGAAACCTGGCTGCGTTCCGTGATCGGTGTAAGTCGCGGCATCGATTCGCCCCCTTCGCCATGTCGGCCCGAACATTTAAGTCGTCTCTGGATTGCGGAGCGAAGCTAACACACATGGTTAGGCGCTCATCGCACTTGCCCATCCGCGGTGTAGATTGTCGTCTCCAACCCTGTTCGAGCACGATCCCGAGACAAATATTTCGACGACGAGTCGAATCCCACTTCCCAGATAACCATACGAACGCAGACATTCGAAATACATCGGAGGAAACCTTTGCCCAAGTACGTGATTTTGCCGCCGCTCGACGACATGCGACGAGAGTTCGCACGCCGCCTTGCGGACACTGTGCCAGAACTAGACGTGACCGCGCCTGAGACCGATGAAGAGGCAGCCGAGGAGCTTAAGGACGCGGACGGCGCGTACGGTTGGGTCCCACCGGCAGCGCTTGCCAGTGCAACGAAGCTCAAGCTGCTCCAGAACCCCGACGCCGGCCCGTTCCACGGCTACTACTACAAGGAACTGTCCGAGCACCCGGTCGTCATCTCAAACCCGCGCGGCATCTACTTTGACCACATCAGCCACCACATCATGATGTTCATGCTGGCGCTGTCTCGAGGTTTGCCGGACTGGATGAATGCGCAGAAGCAGTCGAAATGGGACAAGGACGCCCGCAAGCACAAGTACGTCAATCTGCCGGACTCGACGGTGCTGATAAACGGCGTCGGCGGGATCGGCGCCGAGACGGCACGGTTATGCAGCGAGTTCGGAGCGCGGGTGATCGGCATCGAGCCACGATCCGAGATCGACTCCCCAGCGGAGCTACACGAGCCGGAAGAGCTGGACGCCCTGCTACCCGAAGCCGACTTCGTGGTGACTACGGTTCCGCACACGCCCGACACCGAGCTCATGTGGAACGCAGACCGGTTCAAGCTGATGAAGCCGACCGCCTACTTCATCAACATCGGGCGAGGAATGACGACGAAGATCGACGATCTGGCAGACGCCATCGAGTCAGGCGAGATCGCCGGTGCAGGGCTGGACGTGTTCGAGATCGAACCACTGCCCGCCAATCACCGGCTCTGGCAGATGGACAACGTCCTGATAACGCCGCACGTGGCCGTTTCAGATGCCGAGAACATTCCGGAGCGACGCTTTGAGATCATCCTGGAGAACGTAAAACGGATGCTTGACGGCCGAGAGTTCATCAACATCGTCGATAAGGACAAGTGGTACTAGGGGCAAGTTAGGGGCTGCGACGCTCGATCATGTGACTGCGCCCGAAATTGAAGCCTCGATCAGGGGGTTGACATAAAGTGCACTTTAAGTTGTAACGTCTCGAATCTGCCTGAAACTCGCGCCCGCGAAATCGGAGGCTCTGACATGGCAACGCTTACCGGACAACCCACCACGATCGACGCAACCATCAAGGTCTGCTCGGTAGAAGAACTGGAGCACGATCGGGTCCGTGTCGTGGCTGCTTCCGGTAGATCGGTCGCCGTGTTTATCGACGAAGGGCGCGTCTACGGCGTCGACAACAGGTGCCCGCACATGGGCTTCCCGCTGGCCCAGGGCACCGTCAAGGACGGCATCCTCACCTGCCACTGGCACCATGCCAAGTTCGATCTCGCAGGCGGCTGCACCTTCGATCTTTTTGCAGACGATGTCACGTCTTTCCGGGCGGAGATCCGGGACGGCGATGTCTGGCTGGATCCGACGCCGCTGGAGGAAGATCCGCGCACCCACTGGCTGCGCAAAGTGGACGAGGGGTTGGAGCACGATGTGCCGCTGGTTCTCGCAAAGGCCATGATCGGGCTCGAGGATGGCGACACACGGGAAGTGCTCACAAAGGCCGCCCTGTTCGGAGTCCGCAACCGGGACGATGGCTGGAGCGACGGACTATCCATCCTGACGGCGATGTCGAACATATTGCCGTCGTTAGACCCCGATGACCGACCGATAGCGCTCTTCCACGCGCTTGTACATGTTGCGCGCGCTACCGCGGGCCAGTCGGTCAACTTCGACCTGTTGCCACTGGATACCGACGAGACACGGCCCGAGCGCTACGTCGAGTGGACTCGTCGATTCGTGGAAGTCCGGGCGTCCGAGCCAACCGAACGGGCGTTGGCAACGATGATCGACATCGGCGTCCCGGAGGCGTCGGTGGGCGACGCCATCTTCGGCGCCAGTACCGACCATCTCTTCATGGACATCGGCCATACCCTCGACTTCTCGAACAAGGCTTTCGAACTCCTTGACCACATCGGATGGGATCAGGCCGATGAAGTCCTGACCTCGCTGGTACCGAACCTGGTCACTGCGCAGCGGATGGAGGAGACATCGTCGTGGCAACACCCGGTCAACCTGCCGGAGTTGCTATCCGGGCTGTACGAGGGGCTGGACGAGCTGATCGAGGTCGGAGGTGGCACACTTTCCGAATGGGACGGTCATGCGACGCTGGCCGACCAGATCCTGGACGGCGAGCCTACGGACACCCTCGGCGTTATGGCTGAGCTAGTCCGGAGCGGCGTGCCGCTTCAGGACATGTCTGCGTCGGTCGCCTATGCGGCCGGGATGCGACTCGTGCATTTCAGGGTGACCAACGAGTTTGCTGACTGGAACACCGTCCACCACACCTTCACCTACACCAACGCCGTGGACCAGGCGATGCGCCGGGCGCCGTCAAATCCTCTTGCGCGTGGAATATTTGACGGAGCGATGTCGGTCTACCTGGAGCGATTCCTCAACGTGCCAAAACAGGCCATCCCGAGGCCGTCCGGTGACACGCCATCACGAGAGGCCGTTCTTGAGACGTTCGACGTGCAGGGAGGGGTGGACGAGACGGCTCAGCTCGTCGCCGACATGCTGGTGGCAGGCGATCGCGACGCAGTTATCCGCCTGCTCGGGCACGCGCTATTGCGTGAGGACGCAGGGTTCCACTCGTTCCAGGTATACGAGGCCGGAGTGCGCCAGTACGGCAACTTTGTTGGAACACCCGAGGGCGACAACATCCTGATCGGCGTATCTCGTTTCCTCTCGGCACATTCGCCAACGGTGCGGCAGCGCGGCCAGACCTTTGAGATCGCTGCACGATTGCATAGAGGCGAGTCGCTGGCGGGCGAGTAGGGCGCTGACCGGGCCCGGGGGATCAATCGGCGGTCACATCCTCAAGCAATCTTCGGGCACCGGGGCCTCGAGTGGCCAACACGTCATCGGTGTTGAACAGGCGGCACGTCTCCAGCGAAAGACAGCCGCACCCGATACAGCCGTTCAGGTTGTCTCGTAGCCGTTCGAGTTCAGAAATGCGCTCATCGAGCGCGTGCCGCCATGTGCCCGACAACCGCTCCCAGTCGTCCCCATTTGGCGTTCGCCCTTCCGGCAGACTGGCTAGCGCCGCCGATATCTCCCGGAGTGATAGCCCGATTACCCGGGCCGCTCGAATGAAGGCAACGCGTCGGAGCGTTTCTCGCGCGTAACGTCGCTGATTGCCCTCGGAACGGCCGGACGAGATCAGCCCCTCAGACTCGTAATACCGGAGGGCAGATGTCTCAACCCCGCTGCGGTTAGCAAGTTCGCCGATTGTCAGATATGTGGTGGATCGAGTTGTCATATGCGAGACCTCCGGGACCGTCATTTGACTTAAAGTGTACTTGAAGTTGTAAGGTGACAATTACAAGCGGTTCACCTCGTCGTGGGCCGCTCTTCGGTAACAACGAACTGATGAAAAATATGGAGGCGCCGACCGGCGCCGATCACTTGACCACGGGTGTAAATTTTCTGAATGACTAACGCAACTTCCTCAAACGGCACATCACCAGATACCGGTCTCGGCTACGAAGACCTGCCCCGGCTGATTACGCTGATGACCGGCGACGAGAAGCACTCCTTCAGCGCTACCTCCACGCTCGACGTGCTCTGGGTGCTCTACAGCAGAGTTCTCAAAATCGACCCCAACAATCCAGAGGACCCGGCCCGCGACCGCTTCTTGCTTTCAAAGGGCCATGGCCCGATGGCCTACTACGCAGTACTGGCGGCGAGGGGCTTCATCCCCGTAGAGACGCTGCCGACTTTTGCGCAGTACGACTCGATCCTCGGCAAGCACCCGGACGGCCAACTGATACCGGGCGTAGAGATCGGATCAGGCTCCCTGGGCCACGGCCTACCGATAGCCACCGGAGTTGCGAATGGGCTAAGGGCAAGGGGTTCCGCCTCACAGGTGTTCTGCCTGGTCGGCGATGCCGAATCCGGAGAAGGCAGTGGATTTGAAGCGATAGCGATGGCTGGCAGGCTCAAGTTGAGCAATCTCACGGCCATCGTGATCGACAATAAATCTGACTCGAACGGATGGCCGGGCGGCATCAGCTCCAGATTTGCCGTCGAAGGCTGGTCGACCTCGGACGTAGACGGACGCGACCAGGGCGCAATCCACGAAGCACTTGTAATCCCACACAGTGACCGACCTCACGTTGTTGTGGCGTCCGTCGAGCCGAAGGCCTAACCCATGCCAACAATGCGAGAGCGTTTCATCGCCGTCACATCTGACCTGCTGGACAGCGACCCCAACATCGCCCTGATCCTGGCGGATATCGGAGTTGGCCAGTTCAAAGAGACCGGAGTAGTCGACCGTCACCCCGGACGTGTCGTCAACATGGGCATCCGTGAGCAACTCCTAATCAGCTTCGCGGCCGGCATGGCCAAAGAGGGATTCCGGCCCATCGTGCACTCCTATGCGCCCTTCCTCACAGAGCGTCCGTGGGAACAGATCAAACTCGATTTTGCACACCAGGGCGTTTCCGGAATCCTGGTGTCGATAGGCGCAACCTTCGACGAGGCCGACTGGGGCCGCACTCACCAGGCGCCCGAGGATGTGCCACTGATCGCAACACTCCCGGACTGGCGCATCCACGTTCCCGGCCACCCGGACGAGGTCGAAGCCCAGCTACGTGCTGCGGCGTCGGACGACTCAAACGTCTACATCCGAATGTCCACCGCTACCAACGAACAGGCGCATCTAACCGGAGGTCCCGGCTTCTCGACAATCAGGACCGGTTCAGGCGACGCGCCAACCGTGATCGTGGTCGGACCGATGCTCGACGTTGTGACGCGTGCGACCGCAGACCTGGACGTCACCGTCCTGTACGTAAACACAATCCGTCCCTTCGATAGCGAGACGCTGCGCTCGGTGCTGCAAGCGCCCGAGGTCGTGTTGGTGGAGCCGTACCTTGAGGGCACATCTACCGCAGAAGTCTCACTGGCCTTGCAGGCGACACCGCACCGCGTCCTCTCGCTCGGGACATCCCGGCGAGAAAATCGGCACTACGGCACGGGCGCGGAACACTTCGCAGCGCACGGACTGGACGAGGCGGGCGTCCGAGCTAGTATCACGGAGTTCGTGGCCCAACGTGTGGCCGTGTAGCGATTCGGGTCCCGACCGCTAGCCGTCCTCTTCCGCTGTCTCGCGTCTCGGTTTCGTAAAGAAGGCCAGTAACAGTCCAAGCGCTGAGAATATCGTGACCAACACATAAGCAGCGCGCCAACCCTGGACGAACGCGTCGCCGGCGCCCGGTGTGTCTGCGATCTTGTCCAGTGCGATATCAGGGAATCCGCTAGAGACCATCACCCCTACGACGATCGCAGACGCCATCGCCTGTCCCGTCACATTGCCGAAGTTCCGGGCCAGGTTGGTGAGAGCGCCGACAACGCCGAACCTGGACGGCGGCACCGATCCCATGATCACGCTGCTGTTCGGGACGTTCCACAAGCCCATCGCCAGCCCGTTACAGAACACGATGATCATCATGATCCACATGGGCGTTTCGCCGTCCACAAACGCAAACGCTATCGCCGTGGCGATCAGGACGGTGAAGCCGAGCATCAGGAACGGGCGCTCGCTGAATTTGTCAGACAGCCGCCCGCTGGTCTGAGCCGCGATCCCCATGCCGAGTGAGGTTAGGAAGAGAATCAGCCCGGCTGTGCCCTCGGTCAGCCCGCGGAAACTGATGAGGAAAATCGGCAAAAGGAACCGTGTCGCGGTCGTTCCCATAAAGCCTAGGACGCGGGTCGTGATCGCCAGGCTGAACATTAAGTTGCTGAACATCCGGAGATCGAGCATCGGCGATTTTGAATGCAGCTCCCATGTGACGAACCCGGCCATCAGGATCACCACCCCGCCGACGCTTCCAAGGACGAGTGGCGATATCCAGCTAACGCCGAACGGGTTGTTGATGGTGATGACCAGCAGGGTGATCGCCGCCGCCGAGAGGAATGCGCCGATCCAGTCAAACGGCGGTTTGTCGCCGTCGCGACCCTGGCTCACCGTCTCTTCGTCCAGGATGAAATAACCGGCGACGAAGGCGATCGATATTGGCACCACCAGCATCAGGAACATCACTTGCCACGGGAACCACTGGAGGATCAGTCCCGCCACGATCGGGCCAAGGGTCCCGCCCACAGCGACCGCCGTGGTCTGGCTGCCGATTGCCTTGCCGCGCTCATTGGCCGGGAACACGGAGATCACCATCGCCATGCCGACCGACTGACCCATCGCGTTGCCGACCGCCATGATGACGCGGGCCACGATCAGGATCCCAAACGTTGGCGATAAGGCGGAAAAGACCGCGCCGCCTGCAAACAGGACAAGTCCGATCAGATGGACCTTTTTCCGGCCGATGATGTCGGCGAACCTGCCCATAGGCATCATCAGAGCGCTGATGGTCAGTGCCTGTGCGATTACCACCCAGGTGACGGCCCGGAGCGTTACCCCGTAATCCTCGGCAATGGCCGAGAGGGCGACGAACGTCATCTGCATGCTCATCACCATGGTGGTGAACGCGATGGCGATGGCCCAGAATGCCTTCCATTTGTAGGCGGGGTCGGTCTGCAAACGGCTATTTAGCGAAGGGGGATCACCTGCTTGAGATGCATTCACCCTCGGCAAATGATGGCGGCGACGGGGTTATTTTCGGGCACGCAGGCGATAGTACTTCAGAAATCGGTGAAGAATCCGGCCATTCCCAAACGCAAGCAGCGCCTTTTTCTCACCTGCGTTTACGCCTCGGGAGATTCACGACTCGATCTTGTCAACAAGGCCAGTAACAGCCCCATTGCCGAGAAAACGGTGACGAAAATGTAGGCAGCGCGCCAGCCATCGACAAACGCATCTCCCGCGCCCGCTGTATCGGCGATCTCATCAAGTGCGACGTCGAATCCCCGGGAGACCATCACACCGACGACAACCGCCGAGGCTACCGCCTGACCAACCACGTTTCCGACATTCCGCGAGAGATTTTGTAGAGCGCCGACAACTCCGAACCTCGAAGGCGGAACCGATCCCATGATCATGCTGCTGTTGGGCACGCTCCAGAGCCCCATGGCCAGGCCGTTCAAGAATACGATCAGCATCACCACCCACATCGGCGTGGCTCCATCCACAAACGCGAACGCGATCGCCGTCGCGGTAAGAATCACGAACCCGAAAATCATGAACGGCCGCTCCCCAAACCGGTCAGCCAGGAGGCCGCTGCTCTGCGCGGCAACGCCCATTCCGAGGGCGCTAAGGAACAGCACCAACCCCGCGACACCCTCCGTCAACCCGCGGAAACTGATCAGGAAAATCGGCAACAAGAACCGGGTCGCCGTCGTCCCCAGGAATCCCAGAAATCGCGTGGAAATGCCAAGGCTGAACAAGCGGCTCTGAAACATCCTGAGCTCGAGCATGGGCGACTCTATGCGAAGCTCCCAGAACACAAATGCGCCCATCAGGACAACAAAACCCAGTATTCCGCCGATGATGAAAGGAGAGACCCAGCTCACGCCAAACGGGTTGTTGATCGTTATCACCAGTACGATGACGGCAAACGCAGACAGGAAGGCCCCGATCCAGTCGAACGAGGGCCGGTCCAGACTGCGGCCTCGACTCACCTTTTCCTCGTCAAGGATGAAATATCCGGCGATGAAGGCTAACGAGATCGGGACGACGATCATCAGGAATAGCGTCTCCCACGGCAACCACTGAAGGACGATCCCGGCGATGATCGGGCCCGATGCACCGCCTACCGCTACCGCCGTGGTCTGGCTACCGATCGCTTTACCGCGTTGGTCGTCCGGGAACACCGAGATCACCATCGCCGTGCCCACCGCCTGCAGCATCGAATTGCCGACGGCCATAACTACGCGGGCCAGGATGAGCAGGCCAAAGGTCGGCGCGAACGCCGTAAATAAAGACCCAGCGGCAAATATCGCAAGGCCGCTCAGATGAACTTTTTTTCGTCCGATGATGTCGGCGAATCTGCCCATCGGGATCATCAAGGCGCTGATGGTTAGCGCCTGGGCGATTACTACCCATGTGACGGACCGGAGGGTGACGCCGTAATCCTCGGCGATGGCCGAAAGGGCCAGAAATACCATCGACATGCTCATCACGGAAGTGGTGAGCGGGATGGCGATTACCGCAAACGCCTTCCACCGATAGGGGTCCGCGGGTTGTCCGCCGCCACTTGAGGTAACGGCGTCATCAATCCGGGACGCGCTCATCGGGGGCAGTCGACAGCGATTGCGAAGTTAATAACGAGCACGGCGGGATGTTACTTTACAAATTGACCTGGGCCGAATCCGATATTTAGCTTTTCCGCGACAAACCATCTCGCATGGCTTACACGGTCGTGGATCGTACTCGGCGTGTTAGGACTCGCCGTACTACCGGCAGTTGGCGGCGTCCTGCTGCGCAACCGCTCCTAATCCAAACCTGACAGGCTGAGGGACGTTGATGAAGCCGTCAGCCCAGGTTCCTCAATCGGCTGAACTTGACCGCGAATATCGTTGCCATGGTCAGCAGCACCGTCGCCAGTCCGATGATCGCCGCCTCGGCGCCGAAAATCTCCATGGCCGCTGCCACCGACAGGATTCCAAAGGGGACGAAGCCGAAGATCATCTCGAAGATGCTGGCCACCCGTGCGCGGTGCTCATCGTCCGACAGCTCCATCGCCAGCGCTTGTCCAAGCGCAAACCGGCCGGCCTCGCCAATGCCGACAAACAGCATCAGGAACAGTCCGATCCAGTAGTAGGGCAGCCCGGCGACGGCCGCCATCGCTATCGCCGAGACGAAGGCAGAACCCATCAGGACCGCTCCCCGGCGCTGACCGCGTCGCAGCGACGCCATGCCGAGCGCCCCAAAGAGAGATCCGATCCCGGTCATCGCCGTTAACGCCCCGACCTGGAACGGGGTTGCGTCGTACACGTCTTTTGCGAACGCCGGGAGCAGCATGCGGAACGGCATCGTCAGCACCATCACCACTCCCGCAAACACCAGAACGGACAGCAGCTCCTTGTACTGGCGGACGTATTTGAAACCATCGATCACGTTCGACGCCACAGATGGCCGTGGAGCGTTGGGGTCGGGTTCGAAACGAGGCAACTGGGTCATGAACATGATCGCGACGACATTGAGAACAGCGACCACCAGGTACACGCCCTCCGGTCCGACAAACCCATAGAGCACTCCGCCTATCGCCGGGGCGACCATCGTCGTCAGGCTCATAGCCGCCGAGTTGAGGGACACCGCATTTGACATCAACTCTTTGCCGACGGTCTTCTGGATCATTAACTGCCGGGCCGGCATCATGAACGCAAAATAAAGGCCCTGCACCATCGAGGCGATCAGCAGGTACTGCCAGGTCAAAACGCCCGTGATGATCATGATCGCCACGCCAAGTGCGATGATCACCTGTCCGGCCTGGAGGATCTGGATCAAGGTGCGCCGTTCCATCCGCTCGGCGACGGTGCCACTGATAAGCGATCCAAACAACGAAGCGGGCGCAAACCCGACCGCTATCAGCCCGGTGAGCGTGAACGAGTTCGTGATGTCGTACGCCAGGATGCCGCGCGCGAGGAACTGCATCTGCGTCCCGCTCATGCCGGTCATTACGCCGAGCCACAGAAAACGGTAATGGCGGTTGCCGAGCGACTCAAAGGTCCGGCCGAAGAATCCGTTTGTACGTGCTGACGGGGGCGCCAACGGGGGTGCGGAACGCGCTGCGCCAGAGTCTGAAGTAGCGACCGAATCCACTTCGAGATCTGTAACGCGTTCTGACGGCGACGGATCGCCGGGGCGCAGCGGCCCGGTGGTTGCCATATTTCCTGGAATATCTTGCGTTCACCGATCTAGCAGTCGGCTCAGAACGATCTGCCAGAACGGGTCATAGTCGGAGAAAAAGTTCGCCGATAATTAGAGATTCATCGGCCGGTAATGTACTGCGCGCGATCATATCGCCGGAAGATCGGCTGGCAAGACCAGAGCGCTATTCAGTCCGTTCTGGCGCGACCGGTTGTGGCGCATGGAACTCGAGTGGACCAAACTAGGCAACATCAAATTCGATCCTTCGCGATGAGGCCGTCCCGCACATGAATCCAGACCCGCCGCAAGTAGGCGAGTCCAGCCCCGCCATCGGTCCGCCACGGCCGGTGTCCATAGTCCGAAACCCACAGTTCGTCAGATTGTGGGCCATCGGTGGATTGACCAGCACGATGATGTGGCTGGACATGCTCGTCATCGCCCTTTTGACCCTGGACCTCACGGATTCGCCGTTCCTCGTCTCGCTGACGTTTTTCCTGCGTTTCACCCCGATGCTCTTCGGTTTTGGCATCGGGATCATCGCCGACCGCATGAACCGGAAGCACCTGATGGTGTTCGGGCTGGTCGTTCAGATCGGCGTATCCGCCGTTCTCGCCACACTCGTGATCGTTGATGCGATCGAGTTCTGGCACCTCGCGCTGGGAGCGTTCGTCACCGGCTCTGTCCTGGCGAGCGAGTTCCCAGTTCGGCGCACTATGATCGGCGAGGTGGTTGACCCGGACCGCGTTGGCAGGGCTATTTCGCTGGAGTCCGGCACGAGCGCCGGCTCCCGCATCCTTGGCCCGGTAGTCGGCGGGACTCTGTTCGCGACGATCGGCCCTCAGGGTGGCTTCATGGTCGGCGTTGTGCTGTACACCTTCGCATTCCTTGTCGCCATCTCGATGCGGTACCAGCCGCCTCAGGTTGAAGCGGTGAGATCGGGGGCGTTCCAGCAGATCCGGGAAGGCGTGAAATACATCCGCGGCAGCCGATTGATGGTCGGCGTCCTTGTCGTGACGTTGCTGATGAACATGTTCGGGTTCCCGTACGTGAGCCAACAGCCGGTGGTGGCGCGGGAAGATCTGATGGTCAACGACGTACTCGTGGGGGCGCTACAGTCGATCGAGGGACTTGGATCGTTCATAGGCGCGGCGCTGATCGTCGCCTTCGCCCGCCCAAAGCACTACACCCGTATCTACCTGTACGGGTCGCTGCTGTTCCTCGTCTCGATCCTCGTATTCTCCCGATCAGAGTGGTACTGGGCCAGCTTTGTGACCGTCTTCTTTGGCGGATTCGGAATGGCTTCGTTCGCAGCGATGCAGAGCGCCATCATGATCTACGCCGCTTCACCGGCTATGAGGGCGCGCGTAATGGGCTCGGTCGCGATGTTCATCGGTCTGGGACCGATAGGCCAGATAAATATCGGGTTGCTCGCGGACTTGATCGATCCCCGGACCGCCATCCTCATCACCGGCGGGATCGGGCTGTTCACGGTCATGGTTGCGGGGGTCATGATCCCAATATTGCGAAGCTCCCGGGCGATGGAACTGGACCGCGAGCAGCGCCTGGCTCAATCAGCGGATCTGCGTGAGGCGGACGCCCAATTGGACGCCTAGCTTGCCAGGAACGACGATCTGAACTGCACGCCCCAGCGGTCGTCGATCCTGGTGAAGATCCACAGCGTGTCAAAAGGTTTGTACTCGACGCCATCCGCACTTCGCCGGGACTGCCTGATCGCAAGATGAACCTTGTCGCCCCCTGCCTGTACAACGTCCACCGATAGCGATTCCGTGTGGTGCCAGCCCTCTGCGTTCAGCCGATCCGTCAGATTGTCCTCCCCCGCCCGAAAATCGTCTCCCGAATCCCACGTGCGGAATTGGTTCTCGGCCAGCCGCACATGTGGAAAGTGCATGTGTGCAATCTGGGTCTCCACGTCTCGTGCATTGAACGCGTCGTTCCATCGGTGGAATGCTGCGATAGCTTCAGTTCCGGGATCGGTCAATTTGCTCTCCAGATGCTTTTATGACGGGCGTGGATAACGCTCACGCACCAGCGGCGTGTATCCAATGATCCCGGTCTCTTCCAGGTCCGTTATCTCGTCATCAGACAACCCCAGCAACTCGCCCAGAACATAGGGATGGTGCTGCCCCAGGGTTGGCGCTGGCCGGTAGTGACGCGCCGGTGTCTCAGAAAGCCGTATCGGCTGGCCGGCATGCGTCTGGAATCCGGCTTCCGGGTGATCAAACTTCCAGAAGAAGCCGCGCTCATTCAGGTGCGCGTCGTTCATCAACTCATCGGCGTTCAAGACGACGCCCGCGGCGATGCCGGCGTCCTGCAACAACCGCATCACCTCATAGGCGTTCCTGTCACGCGTCCACTCGCCGACAAGCTGGTTCAGTTCCGCCTGATTCCCCATGCGGCCTTCAAGAGTGCGGAAGCGTTCGTCATTAATCCACTCTGGATCGCCGATCACATCACAGAAAGACGTCCACTGCACCTCAGACCCCACCGAGATCGCCACCCATTTGTCGTCGCCCTTGCACGGATAAGCCCCGTGGGGAGCCTTTCGGACATGACCGTTTCCGATACGCGGCGGCACTACGCCCGAAAGCTGGTATCCCAGTGACGCCTCGCCGGTCAGCGCTGCGCCGGACTCAGCCTGCGCCAGTGAGATGTACTGACCCTTTCCGGTCCGATGCCGTGAGAACAGTGCCGTCATGATCGCCCCGGTGGCGAACATCCCGGACGCCGGATCCGGGTAGGCGTTGCCGCTCATATGGGGCTCCTCGCCCGGGTAGCCCATCATGCTCGCCAGTCCGGAGTGCGGGTCGATCGTCGTGCCGTACGAGACGAAGTGCTGGAACGGCCCATCAGGCCCGTAGCCGGGCATCGAGCAAAAGATGATCGCCGGGTTAATAGCCTTCAAGACCGGGTAATCGATACCCAGGTTTGGCATCACCCGCGGGCTGTAGTTTTCGATCACGATATCGCTGATCTTGACCAGCCGCTTGAACAGCTCCACGCCGCGCTCGGTGTCCAACTCGAGCGTGATGTCCAGCTTGTTGCGGCCCATGTCGTTGTTCAGGACGTTGCGATTCCAGTGGCGCTCTCCTGGCTCGTTGTCCGGGAAGGTGCCCAGAATCTTCGCCGTCTCGCGTGTGACCACTCGCCGGCCGACCAGCCGGCGTCCCGAGATGTGGATCACCTCTGCGCCGAGATCGGCCAGGATCCGGGTGCAGTGGGGACCCGCCCAGACTCGGGACAGGTCCAGGACGCGCACGCCATCTAGCGGGCCTTTTGGATCACTCGGCATCAGATAACCCCGCCTTCATGCAGCTCCGCCAGACGACCCTCGTCGTACCCAAGCTTCCCGGCAAGTACCTCATCGGTGTGCTCGCCAAGGAGGTTGGCCCGTTCGTACACCGGCGGGGCCTCGGTCAGGTGATACGGTAGACCGGCGTAGCGGCGGGTTCCGGAGACCGGGTGATCGATCTCCTTCCAGAAACCTCGGAACTCGTACTGCGGATCGTCCAGCACATCACTGACCTCGTTCACAAACGCCGCTGGGATGCGATTGTCCTGCAGCGCGTGGACTATCTCATCCGCGGTGTGCTCCATGAACCATGGCCGGATCAGCGCGTCGAACTCAACCTGGTTTTGTGCGCATAGCTGAGGGTTCGAGAATTTCGGATCGTCCAGCAGCTCCGACAGATCGAGAAGTTGGAGGAAAAGCACGTACTGGGTCGGGTCACTGATGCCGAGCGAGACCAGGCCGGGTCTGCCGTCTTCCCCGGCCTTGCACGGAAGAATTGTCGTCGGGTGAACCGAGCCGTATCGATTTCCGGACCTCATCCTGATCTTGCCGCTGGCCGTAAAGCCGTTCAGCGTGAACTGGTGCTCGGAGGCCATGGCTTCCTGAATTGAGATTTCAACGTACTGGCCCTTCCCATCACGATCCCTCGCGATCAGCGCCGCCATGATGCCGCTGTATGCATACAGAGCACTCTGATAGGACGGCTGGTAGCCGGTCGAACTCAGCGGCTCGCGTTCCGGGTCACCATTGATGTACATCTGCCCGCTGAGCGCCATCTCCACCATCGTGTCGGCGCGGTAGTCACGGTACGGCCCTGACTGACCGAAATTGGAGATCGAGGCCATTACGAGGCGCGGGTTGATGGCGCTCAGGGTTGCGTAGTCCAGCCCCATCGACTCCATCACGCCGGGAGCGAAATTCTCGATCAGTACATCGGCCTGCGCGACAAGCTCTTTGAAGATTGTCGCGCCGCCGTCCGACGCCAGGTCCAGCGTCAACCCCTTCTTGCCGGTGTTCAGGTACAGATATAACGCGCTTGCCTCAGGGTCAGGATTCCCGTCAGGAAACGGGCCGATTTGTCGTGCGCCGTCGCCCACCCCCGGCGCCTCTATCTTGATTACCTCTGCGCCGAAAGCCGCCAGCAACTTGCCGCAATACGCCCCGGCAACATAGTGCGAGAGGTCCAGTACCATCAGTTCTGCAAGAGCGCCAATTCCGGGTTCGCTCACGGTCGCCATCGAGGCGCTGAACCCGGGCCAAGCTGCGTCTTGATCACGGGCTGGGCCGACTCAACGAAATCGCACAGCAGCGGTCGTGTGTCGCGCGGATCGATGATCTCTTCAACAAGGAAGGTCTGGGCGGTCCGGAACGGCGAGGCCAATTGCTTGAGCCGGTTTTCGATCTCTTCGCGCTTGGCGTCCGGGTCGTCGGCGTTTGCGATCTCACGCCGGTACGCCGCGTCCACTCCGCCTTCGATGTGCATCGATCCCCAGTTCCCGGACGGCCACGAGTATCGACGGTGCATGCCGCTAAGACGTATGTGGCACCCACCCGCGACGCCGAAGATCTGGCGAATTACGAACGTAATCCAGGGCGTCTCCGTGCTGGCCATTACGGCGTGCAAACGTGCCCCGATCCGCAACATTCCGGCGCTCTCGGCTTCGAGTCCGATCATGAATCCGGGGTCGTCGGCGAAGTTGATGATCGGCAGGTGGAAGTTCTCACACAGCTCTATAAACCGGATGGCCTTTTCGGCCTCCTTCATCCCCGTAGCGCCGCCGTCCACCCGGGAGTCGTTGACCATCACGCCCACCGGGTAGCCGTTCACCCGGGCCAAGACGGTGATGCGACCCCGGCCGAAGTCCGGGGCTATCTCGAAGATCGAGCCCTTATCGAGAACGGACTCAAGGATCGGCCGCGGGTCGAACACCGTCTTGTTATCACGGGGGATTACGTTCTTCAGGGACTCGTCCCGCCGGTTGCGATCGTCGTCTGGCTCAACATACGGTGGCATGTCGTACACACTGTCCGGGAGGTAGCTGAGGAACTGGCGAATCATATCGAACGCCTCTTCCTCGGAGTCCGCCAGGTTATTCACGACGCCGCTCTGACGCACCTGCACACTCTCGTCCCCAAGGTCCTCCTTGGTGATGTCGATCCCAAACGCCACTTTGACGACGGGCGGACCACCGGCGAACAACACGGAGGTGTCCTTCACCATCACACTGAAGTGCGCAAGCGCGGCCTGTACAGCCGGAAGACCGGCGACAGAACCAAGTACCGCCGCAACTGAGGGAACAACCGGAAGCAGGTGCGGTGAAACGTCATGACCGGGGCCGTTTGGCAGGTAGGTGTGACCGATCTGCTCGAATGTCCGGACGCTTCCGCCTGCTGCGTCTAGCAGCCGAATAAACGGCAACCGCCACTCGATCGCCATGCGTTCAGAGAAGGCTGTTTTGTTGCCGACGTTGGCGTCCGAAGCGCCGCCGCGGATCGTGAAATCGCCGCCGTTTACCATCACCCGGCGGCCGTTGATTTTGGACACTCCAATTACCGTGTTGGCGGGCGTGAAGCCGGTCAGATTGCCGTCTGCGTCGTAAGTTGCCGAACCCGCTAGGGTGCCGATCTCTTCAAAACTGCCGGGGTCCACAAGCGCATCGATTCGTTCTCGAACGGTGAGCTTGCCGCGGCCCTTATGGAATGCAACGTTGTTCTCGCCGCCCATCTGGTGAGCGAGGTTGGTTCGTAGCGCCAGCTCATCCAGCTCGGCGTCCCAGCCGATCTGCCTTTGCGACGACGTATCTTCGGATTCGGTTCGCTCGCCCAGGTCGGCTTCGTCCAGCTCCTCGATAAACACAAGCGGCTGACCTTGGAGCGCGGTCCCACCCTTTTCGACGGCGACCATTCGGACGATGCCATTGATCTCTGCCGCCACGGTGTGGAAGAACTTCATCGCCTCCAGCACAGCGATCTGGTCGCCCACCCGCACCGAATCTCCCTCAGCTACGTTCAGCTCGGCGACGATGCCCTGAGTCGGCGAAACCACGCCAACCGTGCCCTCCGGGGCTTCGACATCGGCCATCACCGCTGGGGCCGCAATCACCTCCGCCGCCGCAAGCTCGGCGAACCGTTTCGGGTGCGCGCCGTTGCTTGAATCGGCCAGCGTTGCGATCTGTTCATCCACAAAACGCGTATGGATCTTCATCTCGGCGAAATCCGGATGTTGAAGCAGGTTCTGCAGGAAAGTCAGGTTGGTGGATACGCCCTCGATGCGGAACTCGCTCAAGGCGCGGTAGGTCCGGCGGATGGCGTCGCCGAAGTCGCTGGATTTGGAGTGGCCGATCACCTTGGCGATCAGTGAGTCAAAGGACGGGCTGGTCGAGTAGCCCGCATATCCAAAGGTGTCGGTACGGACACCGGGACCAGTTGGCGGATCGAACGCGGAAAGCATCCCGGCCGACGGAAGCGTTCGCCCGTCCGGCGTGACGGTTTCCATATTCACACGCGCTTGTATGGCGAAGCCCCGTGGCGACGGGACGTCCGCCTGCTCAAGCCCCAGGTCGCCAAGAGAGAAACCGGCGGCGACGTTCAGTTGCGCCTCAACCAGATCGATTCCGGTGACGGCCTCGGTTACGGTGTGCTCGACCTGTAAGCGGGCGTTTACCTCGATGAAGTAGAACTCGGAATCGTCTGTCAGATCCGTGGCGTCCACCAGGAACTCAAAAGTCCCCAGGCTCCGATAGTTCACCGCCACCGCAAGTCGTTGAGCGGAGTCGATGATCCGCGTCCTCAACCCGTCTGGGAGGTTTGGCGCAGGCGCAACCTCCATCACCTTCTGATATCGCCGCTGGATGCTACATTCACGCTCGCCAAAGTTGGAAACGGCCCCCGTGCCATCGCCGAGAATCTGCACCTCGATGTGGCGCGCCCTCGTGATCAACCGCTCTGCAAATAGTGTGCCATCGCCAAACGCGTTCATCGCCTCGGCCGTGGCTTCCGCGTACAGGCTCTTTAGATCGGCAGCATCGTTCACGGCCCGAGCGCCACGCCCGCCGCCGCCAGAGACCGCCTTCAGGATCATCGTGCCGCCATCGCCGAGCGACTCCAGAAACGCACTGGCCTCGTCGACAGACTTGAGTTCGCCGGAGCCCGTCAGCACCGGTACATCGTTCTCGACAGCGATGGCCCGCGCCCGCACCTTGTCCCCAAACAATTCCAGCGTCTCGGCAAGCGGCCCCACAAAAATGAGCCCGGCTTCCACACACGCCTTCGCAAACCCGGCGTTCTCCGCCAGGAAGCCGTAGCCGGGGTGGACCGAGTCACATCCCGTGGAAACAGCGGCGCTGACGATCTGATCGATGTCCAGGTACGAGGCCACGCCGCGGCCTTCGAGTCGAACCGCCTCATCCGCCTGTTGGACGTGGAGCGATTCGGCGTCGTCCGACGGGAAGATCGCAACGGTCGAAATCTCCATATCGGCGGCTGCGCGAACGATGCGAACGGCGATCTCGCCGCGGTTCGCTACGAGAAGTTTGGACAGAGTCATCGGGCGTTTCTGCTGCTTGTGATAAAGGTGTCGGGGCCGCGCCGCGGAAAATAATATTCGACGAACGCGTACACAATACCCAGACGAAGCGATGCCGTGTGACTTCCGGGGTGTATCGTGCGTCCTCAAAGGCCGCATTATTTGGCTAACCCGGCGGGTACGTACCAGCCACCACGTTCGGAAGACCACAAAGCGGCAGGTGGCTGATGGTCGACGCGAAACCGGACCCGATTGCACTCCCGGCAGATTTTCCGGTTGAATGGGACTCCCCGGAAGACGCTGGACGCTTCTGGTCGCGTGACCCGACACACTTCCCGTCCTCGTTACCGTTACTGGCATTGGAATTCGTGAGCCGGTGCCAGGGCGGGGGGATGAATCGGGCGTTCGAACATTACGGTCGCCCGATCCGTATGCATCGAATTCGCGTCAACTGTTACATCTACAACACCGTGCGCACCGTTGTACCTCCGGCCGAGATCGCAGCCGCAGCTCGTGAGGGTGAGCAAAACACCCTGGAAGCCTGGCCCGAGATATGGGACAGGTGGGAGACGGAGTGGATGCCGGAAGTGCAGGCCCACCTTTCATGGTGGGAGAATTTTGATCTCCCCGGCGCCAGCGTCACTTCGTTACGTGACCATCTCTCGGAATCCATTGAGAGATCGGTGAGGTGCTGGCATATGCACTTCTTACTTGCGCCGTTGATTACCGGTGCCGGAAGCGCATTCATGGACCTTTACACCGATCTGTTTGGTGAGGGCCAGTACCTGGAGGCTCCCGGGCTAACCCTGGCGGAGGACAACAAAAGCCTGGAGACAGACAGGGAGCTGTGGAAACTCAGCCAGCGGTTAAGAAACGCAGACGATGGGGCTGTCCTGGTTGAGTCCGGGTCAGACGATGACCTGCGAAATGAACTCGGTCGCTCGCTGGATGACTTCCTGTTGAAATATGGGCACCGGAGCGGCGACGGAAGTGGATTTGCCGGGTTGAGCTGGTTCGAGAATCCGGACCCTGTGCTTGCCATGGTGCGCGCCTACGGCCGGTCCGACAGCCCCGATCCCGCAGAAGAGCATGCCTCTCTGATTATTGAAAGGGATCGGGTGATCGCAATCGCCCGTGGCAATCTAGAAGGCTATCCACAGGAGGTCAGGGACCAGTTTGACAAGGCTTTGCTTGTGGCCCAGCAAAGCAGTCGATTGCAGGAGGACCACGCCTTCTGGATCGATCAACAATCGCTGGTAAGAACGCATTATGTGGCCACGGAGGCTGGAAGGCGACTGGCCGGAGCTGGCGTGATCGACGACCCGGCCGACGTGTTTCACCTGAGCTTCGAAGAGGTTCTGAATGCACTGGACGGGCTCATGTCCGGTGATACAGACGATAAGAGCGACGTGATCCGCGATCGTGTCGCCGATCTGGAATACTGGTCTCAGATCCAGGGACATTTAGAAATCGGAGTAAGGCCGGCAAACGGACCACCAGAAAGTGTGTCATCACGTGGCCTGACCCGATTCATTGGCGACGGGATAACGCAGGGGGATGACCCATCCCTGGTCAACGGTAATCCGGCTTCACACGGGAGTGTTGAGGGTATTGCCCGGATTGTCAAAAACATCTCCGAATTCGGCAGACTTTCACCGGGCGAAATCCTTGTCGCCCCAACAACATCGCCCCCGTGGACCCCGTTATTCCACGTCGCCGCCGCCGTCGTAACTGACGCCGGGGGCGTGTTGAGCCACTGCGCTGTAGTCGCTCGTGAATACGGAATTCCGGCGATCGTTGGGACCGGCGTCGGCACAGCACGCATCAAGGACGGCCAGCGAATTCGCGTCGACGGCGACGCAGGGGTGATACGGATACTGGATTGAGTTGATCGCGATCTGGATCATGCGGGCTGCGTTCACCCCATGCCCCTGTGATAGCTTGCGGCCCGCGGGCTGCCCCAGTTCCAACCATTGGAGTTTCTGACGTGACGACTTCTCAAGACCCGATTCGATCTCGGCCCATCCAGATAAATCAGATCCCGTGGGTGGAGGGCGCGCCGGGGATGCGCACACGGCCGATCTGGGAGGACCCGGCAACCGACCGGAAAGCCCACATTGTCGAGTTTGAGCCGGGCGCCCACATGCCGCTCCACAAACACGTCGGGCACGAACTCATCTACGTGATCGAGGGCTCACTGACCGACGAATATGGGACTATCAGGCCGGGCAACATCGCCTACCGCCCAGACGGCTGTGTCCACTCGAATACCAGCCCGAACGGGGCGCTCGCCCTCGCCATCATCGCCGGCGGCAACGAACCTGCAACCGAGATCGGCGATGCGCCGCCGTCCCAGATCTTCGTTCCGGAAGATTTGCTCTGGGTCAAGACGCCGAGGGGCACATTCACCAAGCGAATCGTCGCAAACGAGACCGCCGATTGGACCGCGGCGATCAACCGTTTCCCGTCGGGCGCTGGCATCCCTCTACATCGCCATAACGGCGACGAGCTGATCTTCGTCATCGAGGGAGCCAGCGTGGATGAGGCCGGCCCCATCACGCCCGGCAACATGAGCTACAGGCCAAACGGGACCGAGCACAGCGTCAAGACGGAACTCGGAGCAACCTTTTTCGGTGTTGCCTGGGGCAGCACGGAACCTATTTAGGCCCCCAGAAATCAGCCCAAGATCCATCAAATTCACGAAGTCATCGATCACACGCCCGGGCGTAATCTTCCCGGGCCAGCGCACCGCCAAAGCGACCTCCGTGCCGATGTTGTACAGGTTGCACTTGGCCCTCGGGAACCCGGGAATGCCGTGATCGCCGCTGACGACGACGATGGTATTGTCCAGTTGACCCGCGGCCTCCAGCCGGTCCAGGATCACGCCAAGCCCGGCATCAAACGCCTGGCACTCGCCGAGGTAGTCGTTGAAATCCTCACGGACCTCGTGAACATCCGGGAGGAACGCCGGCATTCGGCCTTTCAAATCGTCCGGATCAAGCCCCCACAGTGCTTTTCCGGAACCGCGCTCCCAGGTGCGATGGGTGTTTGTCGGTCCCCACCAGTAGCAAAACGGTGAGTCGTCCGGCCGCGAGGCAAGGAACCTGTCGAAATTGCTGCGGACTTCTTCTAGAAGATAGCTCTTGGCGTTCTCGATGCCCCGGTCGGCGCCGATTGTTGTGACCTCGTGAGAGAAGCTGTTGAAGCCTGTCCCGGCAGACTCGTACGCCGTGCGGGCGCCTCCGTGCGGCGCATTAATGCTGACACCCGGCGTCCACACCTTGTAGGTGTAGCCGATGTAGTAGCCGTCATCCTCGAGGAGCAGCGGATAGGAGGGAATGTCCTCGTCCCAGCGAGCGCCCTGGAGGATCGCTCCGAGCCCCGTCTGCCAGAAGTAGCTGCCGGATAGGATCGAGCTGCGGCAGGGTGTGCAGGAAGGCGCGGGAACGTGCGCATTGCGGAATATCGCACCTTGCCGGGCTACGCGGTCGAAGTTGGGCGTCTCGATCAACTCATGTATCGAGCTCTCGCCCGGAAAGCCCCGGTAAGCGCTGGCGTATCGACCTCAGTCGTCGGCAAACGCGAACACGATATTGGGCTTCAAGAGATCCTCCAGATTGCTGTGATGGTTAGGCTACCGGGCCCCTAATCCGCACCGTCCTGCGGCGCGTATCCAAGCACTTCCTTGGCGTGGGCGTTGTCCCGGAACTTCTTCTTGTTGTCCGAGGTCGCCCAGAAGATATCGAATTTGAGGCTGGCCGGCGCCTCGATGATCTTGATCGTCAACTGTTGCAGATCGCGATAACTTTGCCAGTTCGCCTGCCCGCGCCCAGGTTGGGGTGCATCTATTGGGCCGGTGTTGCTGATCCTGAGATTGATCACCGATAGATCGCTGGTCGCCGCGTAGAACCGTCCGAGGTCCTCGCCGAAGAGCTTGGTCACGCCGTAGAGATGGATCGGCTTCGGCTCAGACGTTTCGCTGACCATCTCCCACGATTGGGGCAGCGGCACGTTTCCTCTGGATACTAACGATTTGTAAGGCTCTTCCCATTCGTAACCATTGGCCGTTGCTCCGGAACTTGCCAGGATCACCCGGGAGACTCCGGCCTGCTTCGCCACCTCAAGCACGTTGTAGCAGCCCACGATGTTGTACTTAAGCATCGTCTCCCAGCTGCCGTTCATCCCATCGGGATCGCCCTGCCCCCCGGCAGCGGCGAGGTTGACCACGACGTCGATTCCCTCGAATGCAGGACGGAGGGATTCCATATCGGCAACGTTACCGATGAAGTTGCGATCTTCAGCGATGTCGTCCACCCCATTCCGTGACATGGAGCTGACTTCGTAACGTTCTTCAAGCGCAGGACGCATCGCCTTGCCGACGACCCCGCTGAGCCCGGTCACTAGAACCCTTTTCCGATTGGGCAATCAATCTTCTCCAGTAGAGGTGGAGGGCGTATTGCCATACGCCCCTACGATGTCTTGAACGCTCAAACGTCATCCCGATCCTTCAGTTCTCCGAAAGGACGAGGGACCTTTACCGACACGGCATCCAGCTAGTCAAACATATCCTCGGCGAATCCTTCGTCCCCTTCACGCGAGCCACCAGGGCCGTCAAGCGTTTTTGGTATCCAGCGTCACGTTGTCGCCGCGTAGCGAGCGGTTGCGGATGTCAAAACGGCCCGGGTAGCGGACCGGCAGATGGCCATCGTCGATCATCGCGCCAAGTGGGTGGACCATCGTTTTCACCGGAAGCTGAACCTGTGTGTGGGTTCGCGCAGATTCGTAGATGCCGTGAACCATCTCGAGCGCCTTATAACCACTCTCGCCGGTCGAACGGTATTCTTCCGTATCGCCATTAACCCAGGCAGCAAATGCGTGTGCTTGCTCGATACAGCCCTCAATCACCTCGAAGTTATCGTCCCCGGGTGTGGCGTGCTTGCCATTGGGCACCCGGTGATCCCAGCCGTTCGTGCCGGTGTTCATGATCCGTAGATCTTCAAGCGTGAGGTTGATCATGCCCTCGGTGCCAAAGATCTCGGCGCCCCATCCGTGTCTGGGAGTGAGCCCGGAGAGGATCATCGCCTCTGTCCCGGTATCGAAGCCAAACACCGCCAATGCTTTGTCTTCGATAGGGATCGCACGTGCCCAGCGGTCGGTCTCGCGCTCGACGTTGCCCATGGCCCAGGTGCACTCTGCATCGCTGAGCAGGTAGCGGAACAGGTCCGCCTGGTGCGACGAATAGTTGGGTAGACCGTCCCGGGCGTAGACCTTGATAAAGCTCACATCGCCGATCTCGCCGTCCGCGATCAGGTCTTTCGCAAGCGTGTACGCGGGCAGCCATCTGCGTTGATGACCGATCGCAAGTTTCACGCTGTTACGCCGGCATACCAGCATCATGTCGTTCGCCGCGCCAAGTGTGTCGGCCATCGGCTTTTCGCACAGCACCGCTTTTATTCCAGAAGACGCCGCAGCCCGCGTCATGGCGCTGTGACCGGTGTCCCAGACACCTACAGAAACCACGTCCAGGTCCGACTTCTCAAGCATCTCCAGGGCGTCGTTAAAGTGTTCTGCCTTGTAGTCATCCCACTCGGCGAAATGTTCGTCGTAGTCCTTCATCGCCTGATCACTCAGGTCAGAAATCGCAACGATCTCGTACTTGCCGGAGTTCATGTAGCCCATGCCGTGATTGACGGTCATATCGCCACAACCTATGACCCCGACACGCAGTTTGTCTGCCAATCCGCTTCTCCCGTGCCAGTGGCACACTTATTCAAAGGACCGATTGCGATACCGGTGTGGTTACGAAATAGCGACTCTGATAGACATGCTTACTAAAAATAAGCCGGCCTGCCAAAGATCCTCATTCGACCAAGTGTGCCTTCAAGACATCCTCATCGAATTCGACCCCCAGTCCCGGCCCGG
>Ga0209554_1000203_pt1 | contig 49320 bp, 36 predicted proteins | sample MarorgKNORR_S2LV_5_FD_188221 | JGI IMG/M metagenome (GOLD analysis project Ga0209554, IMG submission 188221) | Marine microbial communities from the Southern Atlantic Ocean, analyzing organic carbon cycling - Bottom_A/KNORR_S2/LV (SPAdes) (version 2) | ecosystem: Environmental > Aquatic > Marine...
ATCATGGATAAAAAATCGAAAGAAATGATGGAAAAGTTTAGAACAAGAAAAAGTAAAAAAGGAGGAAAAGGGCATGCAATTAGTATCCAGATTGGGGGCTAGTATTGGGTGAAAACAGCCTTTATACAATACTGGTTTAAACCTTTTGGTTTTTTTGAAGTCAAATCTTTTGTATAAAAGATTCATTTTAAAAACTAACACCCATTCGTATGAGAACGTTTATCATTTCTTTATTTGCATTATTGACCATCACGTCATATTCACAACAAAGTTTTCAAGGAAAAGCCATTTACAAATCAAAAACAACCATGAATATGGATTTTGGAGGACGGCAACTATCCGCAGACCAGAAGAAACGTATTGCAGGAAGAATGAAAGGTTTTTTGGAGAAGACATGTGTTTTAAACTTCAACAAAATAGCTTCTACCTATAAAGAAGAAGAACATCTTGGTGCTCCAGGACAAAGAGGCGGCGGGAGATTTGCTGGATTCATGAGTAGTTTTTCAGGTGGATTGAAATACAAAAACACAAAAGACGGAGTGGTTTTAGAAGAAACAGAGTTTTTTGGAAAAAAGTTTTTAATCTCAGAAGAAAGTTCAAAGCCAGCATGGGTATTGGGAAGTGAAACAAAAAAAATAGGAAATTATACCTGTTTTAAAGCGACACTGACAAAAAAGGTAGATCCAGCGAGCTTTTCAAACTTTAGAGGAGGTAGATCAAATAACAATAATGAACGTAAGAAGGATTCTGTAAAAGTGGAGCTTCAAAAAGAGATGATTGTCACCGCTTGGTATACGCCACAAATTCCGGTGAGCCAAGGTCCAGCAGAATATTGGGGATTGCCAGGATTGATTTTAGAAATAAACGCAGGAAAAACAACCATTTTATGTTCAGAAATTGTGATGAATCCATCAGAAAAAGAACTCATAAAAAGACCTAAAAAGGGTAAAAAAGTAACTAGAGAGCAATACGATAAAATTGTTAAAAAGAAACTCTCTGAAATGAGAGAGCAATTTAGAGGTAGAGGCAATAGGAATAGAGGCTTAAGGCACTAATAAGAATAAGAAAAAATTTAATTTTATGAAAAAATACACATTGCTAACCATGCTGTTGGTTGCAGGGATAACAACTGCACAAATTAAACTTACAGGTGTTGTAAAAGATAGCTTGGATAATCCTTTAGAAATGGCAAATGTAATTGCGTTGAATACGCAAACAAAGTTGCTAGATTCATACGGATTTACAGATGCTAAAGGACGCTATAAACTGACCCTTAAAAAGAATACAAGCTATATTATTAAGGCAAGTTATATTGGAAATAAAACAGCAGATATCTTGATTGAAACCAAAGAGGTTAATATTACTAAAGATATTATATTGCTGCCAGATACAGCGTTGGATGAAGTAAATATTAGCTATAAAATGCCAGTCACCATTAAAGGAGATACCATTGTATATGATGCAGATTCTTTTAAGGTAGGGACAGAGAAAAAACTAGGCGATGTTTTAAAAAGATTGCCTGGAGTTGAAGTGAATGCAGATGGAGAAATAGAAGTAGAAGGTAAAAAAGTGAGTAAGATAATGGTAGAAGGAAAAGATTTTTTTGATGGAGACACAAAAGTTGCCACTCAAAACATTCCTGCAAGTGCCATTGATAAAATAGAGATTTTAAAGAATTTTAGTGAGGTCAATCAGTTGAGAGGTGTGTCGGACAATCAAGATAATGTGGCCATTAACATCAAATTAAAAGAAGGGAAAAAGAATTTTTGGTTTGGGGAAATTACCGCAGGATTGGGTCCAGATAATCGATTTATAGCACATCCAAAATTGTTTTATTACAGTCCGAAATACAGTTTGAATTTTATAACAGACATGAATAATATTGGTAAAATACCATTTACAAGAAGAGATTATTTTCGATTTTCTGGAGGTTTTAGAAGAGGAGGAAGTAGCGGTACAAGTTTTAACGTAGCGTCTTCTGATATTGGTTTTTTATCGATGCAAAACGACAAAGCAAAAGAAGTAGATGCGAAATTTGCTGCAGCCAACTTTAGTTATTCGCCTCAGAAAACATGGGATATCAGTGGTTTTGCCATATATTCAGGAACCAAAACAGCGCTAGAACAAAGTAGTGTTAGAAGTTATAATGAAGGAATTAATGAAACGACCAATAGTCTCACAAATCAAGATAGTAAATTGGGTTTGTTTAAGTTAAGTTCTAGCTATAAACCCAATGTGAACAACCATTTAGACTACGATATTTTTGCAAAGGTGTCAAAGCAGATAGAAAATCAACGGTTTCTTTCATCAGAAGTTAGAGGAGATATTTTGGAACTAAATGAACAGAAGCCTTTTTCATTCAACCAGAATTTGAACTACTATTATACCTTAAGTGACCAACATATTTTTGCTTTTGGAGCGCAGTATTTATGGCAAGATGAAAACCCTTTTTACAATGCAACATTAGAAGAACTCTCCTTTGCTAATTTGCTGTCATTAACAACTCCTGATCCAGGAAATCCCTATGATGTTTCTCAGAACAAACGTATTAAAACCAATAAGTTTGATGCCAAATTGGATTACTATTATGTGATCAATTCAAAGAGTAATGTAAATCTTACTGTAGGGACTACATTAAGTAATCAGCAATTCAATTCAAGTATTTTTGAAACTTTAAATGGAGTGGAAACTCCAATTTCGTCATCGAATACAATCAATGATGTGGAGTATTCATTTAGTGATTTATATGCGGGCTTGCATTATAAATTTATCACAGGTATTTTTACCTTTACACAAGGTGTAACCTGGCATTCGTATTCGGCAAAAAACACACAACTGGGCTCTGTCGTTGATGATAATTTTACGCAGCTATTACCAGATTTCTCTGTAAAGCTACAGTTAAAAAAATCAGAAACATTACGATTGTCTTACAGTAAGAATGTCAGTTTTACAGACATTTATAAAGTGTCGGAAGGTTTTGTATTGAACAATTACAATAGTTTGTATGCTGGGAACAGAGAGTTGGAAAGTGCCTTGTCACACAATGTGCGGTTGAATTATTTTAGTTTTAACATGTTTAATTATACCAATGTATTTGCGTTTGTTAATTACAATAAAAGAATTAATAGCGTCACAAGAGATACAAGAGTGGGTGGAATTAATCAAATTTCAACATCTGTCAATTCAATTTTTCCGAATGAATCTTTAACGGCTTCAGTAAATATGCAAAAAACAATTGGAAAAATTAAAGGAAGTATCGGAGGGAATCTTTCATTTTTCAAATCAACAAATACCATAAGGTCACTTCAGGACACTGATAACGACCCTTCAACACCAAGAGTATTGGTTTCTGAGGACAGAGCGTCTAAGTCATTTATACAATCCTACAAAACCAAAATAAGTTCAAATTTTAGAACGGCTCCAAATTTCGAATTTGGATACAATGTCTCTATAAGTGATTACGATCAAGGAGGTAATGTGAGTACATATGTTACGCACAGTCCATTTTTAAATTTAGATGTGTTGTTCTTAGAAGACTTTACGTTTACCTCTAGATATACGTATAACAATTATAAAGATAAGGAGAAGACCATCAATAAGTATAGCTTTCTGGGTTTAGATTTGACGTATCAAAAGGGAGAGAGTAAATGGGAGTTTGGTTTAGAAATGACCAATGTTTTAAATACATTGTCAATTAACAGAGATAGTAGCAACGCGGTCTTTAATAGCACTTCGAGTTATGTAATTCAGCCAAGATATACGGTATTTAGTATCAAGTATAATTTGTAATATATTTGAATTTTACAGGTATGAGCGGATAGAAATATCCGCTTTTTTTTGTTTGAAGCCCAAGACGATTCATGTTTCGTTGCTTAGAATCTTAATGTATTCCTCTTTTTTTGGTGTGCCGCTACTTATCAATTGTATGTAACGCAATAAAACATGGTTCTTTTAAATATAATCTTCCAATTTCCTGTATCTTCGTTTCACTAAAATCCAAACCAAAGAAATGAGTAGAAGCCTTAAAGATTTTGTTATTATCGGATTAAAAGGTGCGGCTATGGGAGCTGCAGATGTGGTGCCCGGAGTTTCTGGAGGGACGATTGCTTTTATTTCTGGAATTTATGAAGAGCTGTTAAGCTCTATTAGTAATGTGAATTTAAGTTTGTTCAAAACCTTAAAATCAAATGGATTTAAAGCGGCTTGGAAACAGTTGAATGGCAGTTTTTTAGTGTCGCTTCTTATTGGAATTTTGATTAGTATATTTTCTTTGGCAAAAGCTATTAAATGGCTGTTAGAAAACGAGCCGATTTTACTATGGTCGTTTTTCTTCGGATTGGTTTTGGCAAGTGTTATTTATATTGGAAAGCAAATTAGTAAATGGAATTGGATTACTAGTATTGTGATGGTTCTTGGTGCTATTTTGGCCTATTATATTACAACGTTAAACCCATTAGTAACTGAAAGTTCGTCACTATTATTTATGTTTTTAGCAGGCGCTCTTGCTATTTGTGCGATGATATTGCCTGGAATTTCAGGAGCATTTATCTTGGTGCTGTTAGGTGCTTATCAACCCGTTTTAGCTGCGGTAAATAACCGAGATTTTAAAGTGATAGCGATTGTTGCTGCAGGTGCAGTTGTAGGATTGCTATTGTTTTCAAGAATTTTAAAGTGGTTGTTTACACATTATAAAAATTACACATTGGCTGTTTTAACAGGGCTTATAATAGGTTCGTTAAATAAAATTTGGCCGTGGAAAGAAACACTCACTTGGCGTGTAAATTCTCACGGAGTCAAAGTACCATTTAAACAACAAAGTATTTCGCCTATTTCGCTCCCAGAAGAGAGCCAATTAGCAATGGCAATTGGATTAGCAGTTGTTGGTTTTGGGTTGATTTTATTATTAGAAAAATTGGCCGTAAAGGACAATAATATGGAATAAAAGTATGAAGCAAGAATATACATTCATTCAAAAATTCAATCTTTTTTTAAAAGGATTGGCAATGGGTGCTGCAAATAAAGTTCCTGGTGTTTCTGGAGGTACGGTGTCTTTTGTATTGGGTTTTTATGAAGAGTTGATTTATTCTTTTCAGAAAGTAAATCTAAAAGCATTAAAATTGTTATTGAATGGCCGATTCAAAAGCTTTTTCAGATATATAAATGCGCAGTTTTTAGCTTTGGTGCTCGTAGGAAGTATGTTTAGTTACTTCAGTGTTTCTATTGTTTTGGACTATTTTATTCAACATTTTGAACTGTATGTTTGGAGCTGGTTTTTCGGAATGATTATCGGTTCTATTTATTATATCTCTAAAGATTTTGGTGATTGGAATTTTAAAAATGGTATTTCATTATTGATAGGGATTTCTATTGGAGTCGCAATTAGTTTGATGACGCCTGCAAGAGAGAATGACAATTTGTGGTTTGTTTTTATTTGCGGGATTATCGGTGTTTCTGGAATGGCGTTACCCGGACTTTCGGGTTCTTTTATATTGATTTTATTGGGGAATTACGTCTTATTATTGGTAGATTCTGTAAACAGTTTGTTTGCGGTAATGACCAGTTTGTTGACAGGGAATTTTGAAGTTTTAAACGATCCTGAAAAAATTAGGTATTTGAAAATTACAGCAGTTTTTACAGCAGGTTCTGCCTTCGGATTGGTTTCTATTTCTCATATGTTGGCGTATGTTTTAAAACGTTGGCATCAAATAGTAACAGCTACCATTATTGGTTTTATTGTAGGTTCTCTAGGAATTGTTTGGCCTTGGAAAAAGGAAGTTTTTGCTCAGGAAAACGGTGTGTTTTTATTGGATAAGAATCAACATAAAATAATAGAGAATTTTGAAAGGCATTTTCCTGATTTTTCGAATTCAGAAACATGGATTGCCTTGTTTTTTATCTTTTTAGGAATTGTACTCATTTTAGGAATTGATTATTATGGAAGAGCGGGAAGGCGTAACTAAGAAGCACATATATGGTTTGCTGGGAAAGAATATTTCGTATTCTTTTTCGAGCGGTTATTTTAGTAAAAAATTTTCGAATTTAAAACTAAAGAATCATGAATATCATAATTTTGATCTTGAAAAAATTGAAGATTTTAGAGCGCTGATTACAGCCAATAGCCAACATTTAAAAGGCTTGAATGTTACCATTCCTTACAAACAAACAATTATTTCGTGTTTAGATGAAATAGACGAAAATGCATTAGAGATCGGTGCTGTAAACACCATTAAATTTACTAAAAACGGAAATTTAAAAGGGTTTAATACGGATGTTTTTGGCTTTCAAAAATCATTAGAGCCTTTTTTAGAGGCACAGCATTCTAAGGCGCTTATTTTAGGAACTGGAGGAGCTGCCAAAGCAGTAGCCTTTGTGTTGCGAAAATTAAAAATTGAGTTTCTGTATGTTTCCCGAAATCCGAAGAACGAAAAAGAGATTTCTTATAAAGACTTGAATGAAACAATATTAAAAGCGCATCAGTTGTTAATCAATTGTACACCTTTGGGTACATTTCCAGAAACTGAAAAGTCTCCAGACATTCCGTATCAGTTTATAGGTAAAAGTCATTTGTTATATGATTTGATCTACAATCCGAGTGTGACCACTTTTTTATCAAGTGGTAAAAAAAGAGGCGCTAGTATTAAAAATGGTTTGGAGATGCTGCAATTGCAGGCCGAAAAATCTTGGAAAATCTGGAATCTTTAATTTTTATCGATAAAGGACGCAATTTTTTTGCTGTTTTGTAAGACATTCCTATCTTTAGAGAATTAAATACAGGAACCTTAAACATTATAAGATGTTAGATGTGAATCAAGAGAATTCAGAAGATCAAGTTGACGAAACTAAAGAAGTACTTAAAGCTGAAGAAGCAATTACCATTAAGACCGAACAGGAAGTTGAGAATAAAGAGGTGGAAATTGTTGATGAAGTAACTCCAAAAATAACCACAAAAACTTCTATAAAAAAAGTCGCAAAACCCCCTACAAAAAAGGTTAAAGAAAAACCAGCTAAAGTTGAGGGTGTTGCTACTGATGATGACGCTGTAAAAGAAACTGATGCTGCTGCTGTCAAAGAAATAGAAAATAAAGTGGCAGAAGATGCTGAAAAAGATGCAGAAAAGAATTCTATTCCGATGTTGGCATATGACAGTATGGAATTGGAATTGTTAACAGAAGAACTCCAGAAATTATTAAAAGAACACCCCGTTCAGCAATTAAAAGAAAATATAGAGGCTATAAAAAACGCTTTTAACCTAAAATTCGGAGCTTTATTAGCAGAAAAAAAGGCTGCTTTTTTGGCAGACGGAGGAGATTCTATAGATTTTCAATATTCAAGCCCAGTAAAAATTACCTATAACGGATTACTTTCAGAATACAAAACGAAGAGAACTACGTATTATTCAGCATTAGATCAGCAGTTAAAAGGGAATTTAGAAAAACGTCATAATGTAATCAATGAACTAAAAGGATTGATTGATGATGCAGATCCAAAAACAATGTATAAAGTGTTTAAAGGATTGCAAACTCGTTGGAGAGAGATAGGTCCTGTTCCTAGAAATAAATACAATGATACTTGGAGAAATTACCATCATCATGTAGAGCGTTTTTATGATTTGTTGCATTTGAGCAACGATTTCAGGGATTTAGATTTTAAACACAATTTAGAGGAAAAACTAAAATTAATTGTTAGAGTAGAGGCGTTGGTAGAAAGTGAAGATATAAATGAGAGATTTAAAGAATTACAAGATCTGCATAAACTTTGGAAAGAAGATATTGGACCCGTTTCAAAAGAGTATCGTGAAGAAATTTGGCAAAAATTTAGCGCGGCAAGTAAAAAAGTTCATGATAAAAGACATGAGCATTTTAGAAATTTAAGATCACAGTATCAAGATATAATTGATAAGAAAATTGTAGTTTCTGTTGCTATAGAAGCTTATGATACCTCGTCAAACAAAAAACATAGCGATTGGCAAAAAAGCATTAAAGAGATTGAAGCTTTACGACAAGAATATTTTAATGCAGGAAAATTACCGTATTCTAAAAGTGAAGTAGTTTGGCAACAATTTAAAAAGGCAACAAAGAAATTTAACCAAGCGAAAAACCTTTTTTATAAAGAAGAGAAAAGTGTACAACAGGTAAATTTAGACAAGAAAAATGAACTGATTGCGCTTGCAGAGTCTTTAAAAGATAGTGAAGATTGGGATAACGCAACGAATACCATGAAAAAAATCCAAGCTGATTGGAGAAAAATCGGACATGTTCCTAGAAAGTTTTCGGATGTTATTTGGAAAAAATTCAAAGATGCTTGTAATCATTATTTTGAAAGATTGCATAATAAACAAGGCGCTGTTAGTGAAGAGCAGCAAGCTTTTGTTGATGAAAAGAAAGCTTTCTTGGGAGTAGTAAAAGCAATGGGAAACGTTTCGCTAGAAAGTATCAATGAGGCGATTGCAACATGGAGAAGTTTAGGTGTGTTGCCTAGAAATGTCAGTTATCTTGAATCTAAATTCAATAAAAAAATAGATGCTTTACTTGGAAGTTTGTCTTTAAGTAAGGACGAAATTGCGATGTTGAAGTTTAGAAATATGGTTGATAGCTATGTGGATCAAGAGGATGTTTACAAACTGAATTCTGAGCAATTATTTGTTAGAAAAAAAATGGATGAGAATAGTAGAGAAATTCAGCAACTTGAAAATAATTTGAGTTTCTTTTCGAATGCTACAGAAGACAATCCACTTGTTATAAATGTGCTTACAAATATTAATAAATACAAAGAAAATTTAAGTATTTGGAAGTTAAAACTAGATTACCTTAGAAAGTTAGATTACTAGAGGGTCTTGTTTTGGCGCATAAAAAAACTCGGAAAAAATTCCGAGTTTTTTTATGTATTTAAAGTAAAATTTTAAGAAAATAATTTGTCAATTTTCTTTTTTTCTTCTGCCGCTAAAACAGCATCTACTAAAATTCTACCACTATATTCGTCGATTGTAATCTTTTTACGAGTTCCAATTTCAACTTGAACTTGTGGTGGGATTGTAAAGAAAGAACCTCCTGAAGCACCTCTTTCAATAGATACAACTGCCAATCCGTTTTTTACTTTGTTTCTAATTCTTCTATAAGCACTTAATAAATGATCGTCAATAGTTTTAGAGAACTCGATAGACTTTTTGTCTAACATTACCTGATCTTTTTCAGTCTCTTTTAAAATATCGTTTAATTCGGATTTTTTGTGCTTTAAATGGTCCTGTTGCTTTTCTAATTTTTCTTTAGTACTCGCAATGATTTCATTTTTTTGCTCAATTTTTACCAAATATTCATTGATGCGTTTTTCAGCCAATTGAATTTCTAAATCTTGATATTCAATTTCTTTTGATATAGAATCAAACTCTCTATTATTTCTTACTTTTTTTTGTTGTTCATCGTATTTTTTAGCCAATACTTTAGATTCTGTGATCAACAGTTTTTTATTGCTGATTTCAGTTTCTAAATTAGCAACGTCTTCAATGAAATTTGAAAGTCTTGTATTTAAACCCGCAACCTCATCTTCTAAGTCTTCAACTTCTAAAGGTAATTCACCACTAACGTTTTTGATTTCGTCAATTCTAGAATCAATTAATTGTAAGTCATATAATGCTCTTAATTTGTCTTCTACAGTAACCTCTTTCTTCTTTGCCATGTTTAAATGTAATAAATTGGATTTGTACTTTTTTCCGATAAAATGATTGCAAAATTAGTGAATTTTTTTGTAAGATACTCAACTAAAAGGTTTTTTGTGAACTGTTCACTTTCGTAATGCCCAATATCTGTTAGAAGTAGTTGTTTTTCGGCTTTAAAGAAATCATGGTATTTGAAATCTGAACTAATATAAGCGTCTGCTTTTAAGGCAATTGCATTGCCAATTGCAAAGCTTCCTGACCCTCCTAAAACAGCCACTTTTTTTATTGGTTTTCCGAGCGTTTCTGAATGTCGAATACACGCTGTTTTCATGGTCTTTTTTACAAAGGCTAAAAAATCAGTTTCACTCATTTCTGTAGAAAATTCTCCAATCATTCCCATGCCAATATTTTGAGGAGTAGCATCCGTAGAAAAAGTATCAATTGGTTTTTTAGGGAGTAATATTTTGGTGTTTTGTAAGCCTAAAACTTCACATATTTTCGCACTTACACCTTCTTCACTATTGTCTAAAGCGGTATGAGTTGCATAAATTGAAATGTCATTTTTAATTGCCTTTAAAACCACACGTTCCACATAATTACTGCCGTTTAGCTTTTTCAATCCCTCAAAAATTATTGGATGAAAGCTGACGATTAAATTGCAATTTTTAGCAATTGCTTCCTCAACAGTTTCTTCTAAAGTATCAAGCGTTACCAAAATTCCAGTAACATTGGCATTGTCATTTCCAACGAGCAATCCCACGTTGTCAAAGTCTTCTGCCTGCGAAAGTGGTGCAAGTTGCTCAATGTACGTTGTAATTTCTTTTATAGTCATAATGTAAGATAAAACTCAAAGTTAAGAGTTTCTGCTTATCAATCAATAAAAATGACTTATTTTTGTCTTGATGAAGTTTCTTCGATTTTTAATATTTCCATTTGCCCTTTTATACGATATCATTACGTCTGTTCGTAATCTATTGTTCGATATGGGCTGGATACGATCTACGTCATTTAAGGTTCCAACAATTGTAGTTGGGAATTTAAGTGTTGGAGGCACAGGGAAAACACCTCAGATAGAATATCTAATCAAGTTGCTGAAAGATGAGTTTAAAGTAGCTGTGCTAAGTAGAGGTTATGGCAGGAAAACAACAGGGTATTTGACGTTGAATGCAGGGCACTCTGCTGAGGAAGTTGGAGATGAGCCTTTGCAGTTTTTTAAGAAGTTCAATGCCATCACTGTTGCTGTTGATGAAGCACGAGTACATGGAATTACACGGCTTTTAAAATCAGAAGAACCACCAGAGCTTGTGTTGTTGGATGATGCGTATCAGCATAGAAAAGTAACGCCAGGTTTTTCTATTTTATTGACCAAATACAATGATTTGTTTGTAGACGATTTTTTATTGCCTACAGGAAACCTTAGAGAAAGTAGTAGAGGTGCCGATAGAGCAGATGTGTTGGTGGTTACCAAATGTCCAGAGAATATAAGCAAGCAAGAGCAATTGGCAATTGCAAAGAAGCTGCAAAGAAGCGCTAAGAAGCCGATGTTTTTTACGACTATTGGATACTCAGAAGTGCTAAAAAGCAATCAAAAAGGAGACATTGCTATCAATGCAATAGAAGGTTACGAAGTGTTGTTGGTAACAGGAATTGCAAATCCAAATTCGTTATTGACGTATTTAGCAACTAAAAACTGCTCTTTTACCCATTTGAAATTTCCAGATCATCATCAATTTAAAGAGAAAGATCTCCAAAAAATTAAGGAAGCGTTTGAAGTGATTCCATCTGACAAAAAAATCATCTTAACGACAGAAAAAGACTTTGTTCGGCTTTCAGAAAAGATAGAAAATCTTTATTTTATAGAGATTTCTACTACTTTTATAGGGAAGCAAGAGCGCTTTGATACGCTGATAAAGAAGTATATAAAAACAGTCTTATAGCCTGTTGAAATAAAGGCTTTTAATTATTCCGTCTGCCAGTCCTACTTTCGGAACATAAATTTTTCCTGCCCCGCTCCATTTCATTGCTGATAGATAAATTTTGGTTGCTGGTACAATAACATCTGCTCTATCTGGATTTAAACTCAACTCAGAAATACGCTCTTTATAACTCATCTGTTTTAAAAATTGATATTGCGCATTTAAATAAATGTAAGAAATAGGTTTTCCAACAGTTCTTCCAGACATTTTAAAAATCCTGTTGATATTTCCTCCAGAGCCAATTAAAGAAATTTTCTTTATGTTTTTTGTATTCTCTTCAATCCATTTTTGGACTTCTTTAAAAATAATCTTGTTTTCTGATTTTTTGTTGTTGAGCAATCGAACGGTTCCCATTTTAAAAGACTTAGATGTGATGATTTCTCCTTTAGAAAAAAGGGTAAACTCCGTGCTTCCTCCGCCAACATCTACATACAAATAAGAAGCATCGCCTTCTATTAGCTCGCTTAAATCTGTAGAAAATATAATAGCAGCTTCTTTTTCACCGTCAATAATATCTATTTCAATACCTGTTTTAGCATAGATGTTGTCAGCAATTTCTTTTCCATTTGTTGCTTCACGCATGGCAGAAGTTGCACACGCTTTGTATTTTTCAACGCCATTAATTTTCATTAACAGTTTAAAGGCTTTCATGGCATCAATCATTCGATCACTATTTTCTGAACTGATATTTCCAGAAACGAAAACATCTGCACCTAAACGAATAGGAACACGAATTAAAGAAGATTTTTTAAACTGTGGCTCTTTATCTTTTTCAATAATAATATTAGCAATCAGTAATCGAATGGCATTTGAGCCAATATCTATTGCTGCATATTTTTTTATTTCTAACAAGGTAATTTTTTATTTGTGATTTTTCGGAAATTCTACTAAAACGGTTGTTCCTTTTTTGATGCTTTTCCAATGGTTATTGTCAAATTTAATTCCAATAACACCACAGGTAGAAACATGTGCAATGGGTTTATTACCAAATTTATTTACAAACGTATTGATTCCGTGATCGTGCGTAAAAATAATGGCGCTATCAAAGCTATCGTCTAAAGCCTTAATGGTTTTTACTAGGTAGCCGTCACTAAAACTATATAGTTGCTTTTTGATTTTCAAATTAGCAAGTGGATATCCAAAATTTTCGCAAAAAATAACTGCTGTATGTAAGGCTCTGTTTGCACTACTTGATATAAAAACATCAGGCCTGTCAAGTTCTTTTGCTAAGAATTTAGACACCAAATGAGCATCTTTAATTCCACGTTCTTTTAGCGGTCTGTCAATATCTCGTACATCGTCATATTTCCATGAAGATTTTGCGTGACGAACAATATAGAGTGTTTTCATTTGAATTTTTGATGTAGTAAATATAGAAATTATGGAGCTAATCTTTCTATTTTCCAAGAAAAATCTTTTTGTAAGCGATACCGAATTCTATCGTGCATTCTATTTGGGCGACCTTGCCAAAATTCAATAGAAATAGGTTTTACCAAATAGCCACCCCAATGTTTTGGACGTGGAATTTCTTTGTCTTTGTATTTTTTTTCAAACGAGATTAAATTCTTGTCCAATACGTCTCGAGAAGCAACCACTTCACTTTGATTAGAAGCCCAAGCGCCTAATTTACTTCCGTCGGGTCTGCTTTCAAAATAACCGTCAGACAAGTTTTCTGCTAGTTTCTCTGCAGTGCCTTTGATGATGATTTGCTGTTCTAAACCTGCCCAAAAAAACGACAAACAAATGTTGTTATTTGCTGCAAGAGCCTTTCCTTTTTCAGATTGATAATTGGTGTAAAAAATAAAACCTTCCCAAGTATATTTTTTGAGCAACACCACACGGTTTTTAGGAAATCCATCCAATCCAATAGCGCTCACTGTCATTGCGTTGGCTTCATCTACCATTTCGGTTTCTTGTGCCGTTAAAAACCATTTTTGAAATAATTCCATTGGGTTTTCTGGACAATTACTTTCTAAAAGCGCTTGCTTCTGATAGGTTTTTCTATGGTTACTTAGGTCGTTAGACATGTTGTGTTTTTAATCGTTGTAAAAATAAGGAATATTTTAAGGAGTTTTTAAAAAATAAAATCATGCCTTTTAAGGAGTTTTATTTAGGTGTTTTGCAAGATGCACTCCCATGCTTGCACAGGCTTGTAGTAAATATCCTCCAGTTGGCGCATCCCAATCTAGCATCTCGCCAATACAATAATGCGTTGGCATCTTTTTTAATTGGTAGTTTTTATCAATCGCGTTAAGTGGAATTCCACCTACTGTAGAAATTGCTTCATCCAACACTGAAAAATCTGTAATTTCTACGGGCAAGCTCTTTATGTTTTGCGCCAATAACTTCGGATCTAAGAATACTTCTTTAGAAATACTTGTTTTTAGAAGCCCAATTTGGGCAAGACTTAATTTCAATTCTTTCCGAATGATCTCTGTGGTATTTCTAAGGGTTGATTTTTCAATCTTTTTCTGAACTTCATCAGTACTTAAGTTGGGTTTTAGATCTAAGAAGATCGTCGATTTTTGCTTGCTGCTTAGCTCTTGTCTTAGCTGTGGACTTACCGCGTAAATGGCATTTCCTTCTAAGCCAAAACGTGTAACGACCACTTCACCTTTTTGACGGTTGTTTAGACAGGTGATGGCTATATTTTTAAGTGGAGAACCTTCGTGCTTTTGTATGAAATTAGAATTCCAATCAACAGCATAGGCGCAATTTGAGGCTTGAAAAGGAACAATGTCAACAGCCTGTTCTTTGAATTTTTGCAACCAACTTCCATCAGAACCTGTAATTTTCCAGCTACTTCCGCCAAGTGCAAAAATGGTATAATCAGTTTGTATTGTTGTGTCAGTATTGAAAAGCAGTTCGGTATTACCATTCCAGCCTGTCCATATGTGGTTGTATTTTATTTGAATGCCTTGTTTTTTAAGTGCTTTCAAAATAGCATTCAATACTTCTACGGGTTTTATTCCTTTTTCAGGATATATACGTCTGCTACTTCCAATATATGTTGGAATTCCGATAGTGTCAAGCCATTTTCGAAAATCGGTATTGTCAAAACAAAGGAGCGATTTTTTTAAAAAAGTTGTGGGAGTATAGCGTTCAGTTAGTAGTTCAATGGATTCAGAATGTGTCAAATTAAAACCGCCTTTTCCTGCAACTAAAAACTTTCTTCCCAGTGTTTTGTTTTGCTCGTAAATGGTGACCTCAAATTTTTGAGGGTCTAAAAATGCCGCTAAAAAAAGTGCTGCAGCACCTCCTCCAATAATTGATACTGATTTTTTCATTGTGTAAAAGTAAGCTTTGTTATTGGGTTATTTTTTCTTTATTAGGTTTTTTCAAAGTAAGATTAGGAACAAAAAAAACCTTATCAACTTGGTTGATAAGGTTTTTAAGAATTTGAATTCACCCGATAATTATTGAGATAGAATACGTTTATTTAGGATCTAAAATAGCATCAATTCTGTCAGCAGCATCTTGTAAATGATAGCGAGTAATTGTATTTGGAGCTGTTGCAGTGGCGCGTTTAATGTCACGTTTTAAACGTTTCAATTCTCCTCTTACAATAGGGATGATGTCTGATTGATTGACCACCACTTTTGTTTGTTTAAAGTAGGCTCCCCGGTTTGGATTTGGGCCTCCTTGATTTTTTGCTTTGTTTAGTAAGAAACCTAATCTATTGATGTGTGCTCTTTGTAAATTTCTTCTGTATACATCCACTCTTTTTCCAGCATACAATTCTTCCCAAACACCTCTTCGAAGATCTCCCATCATGCTTAAAATAGTATAGGATTTCGTTCCGTTTAAGGTTTGGTTTTCAATTAAACGAGCCATTCTTCCCAATTTTAAAATTCGGTTTAAGGTGTTTACTTGTATGCTTCTAATGCGATCTCCAGAACCAGAATACTGTGTTTTACTGGCAATGCTTTTGTTTAGCAACCACATAGGCGTTTTAAACAATTCTTTATTGATGAATTGCAGTGCTTTCTTCTGATGGTCTTTGTTTACAGGTGTATATACCGCTCCTTTTTGATCGGATGTTTTGTACATTTCGTACACGCCACCAATATTTGAAGAAACATGTCCCATATAGCGATTAAATTGGCTTAATACTTGGCCGTACATGGTTTTTAATTCGCTATAGTCCTCGCCTTTTTCAGTAGTCCACTCTTCCAGTTTTGGTAAAATTCTTTTTAGGTTTTTGATGCCATACGCACTTGCTTTCATGGCATTGTCACCTAAATCTTCCGTTTGAGAACTTGGGTCTATTACGTTTACAGCTTGTTGATGTCCAAAACGGTATCTTGGATCATCCGCATGTTTTAAAATCCAGTTATTTAACGTTGCTTTTTCTTCTTTAGCAGTTTTTCCTAATATTGGACGATACCCCCAAGAGATGGCATATTTGTCATAGACACCAATATTTGGCATTAAAGCAACGCCTTTGTCTTCAGGTTGAGCCACATAGTTAAAACGAGCATAATCCATAATAGAAGGTGCTGTTCCGTATTTTTTAGTAAAAGAAGCAGAGCGTAATGAGTCTACAGGGTATGCAGTGCTACTTCCCATATTATGAGGCAAGCCCAAGGTGTGACCTAGTTCATGAGAAGAAACAAATTTTATCAATTCTCCCATAACTTCAGTTTTGAAATTGTTTCCTCTAGCATTAGGATTGATGGCTGCAGTTTGAATAAAGAACCAATTGTGTAACAAACTCATCACATTATGATACCAGTTAATGTCAGATTCTAAAATCTCTCCAGAGCGAGGATCACTTACGTGAGGTCCGTTTGCATTTGGAATAGGAGATGCCAAATAACGAATCACAGAATAACGTACGTCTTCTGGACTATATTCTGGATCTTCTTCTTTAGTAGGAGCTCTTTTAGCGATGATCGCATTTTTAAACCCTGCAGCTTCAAAAGCTACTTGCCAATCATTAACACCTTGAATGATAAAAGTAACCCATTCTTCAGGGGTTGCTCTATCTACATAATACACAATTTGTTTGGTAGGCTCTACCAATTCACCTTGTTTGAATTTTTCGAGATCTTCTGTTTTTACTTCCAAACGATATCTGTCTAAATAGGTGAGTTTTTTACTTTTTTGAGCTGCTAAACCATAATCTGTTTGTGAGCTGGTAAACCAACCAACACGTTCATCAAAGTATCTACGTTTCATAGGAACTTTGGGTAATAAAATCATAGAATTACTCATCTCTAAAGAGATAGAACCAACGCTTCCGTTGGATGGTGGCTTGTTGGCGATATAAGTTTTTATATGTCGAATTTCAATGTTTTTCGGGTAACTGCTAACTCTTCCAATATATGATCGAGCTTTATCTAATCTAGTTATCTGATACCGTTTTCTGCTTCTTGCAGGGAAGCCAAGTGCTTTTACATCCGTAGAAAAAAGAGTGGTTACGTCAATTACAGTTGCTGTAGAATCTTTACTGAATGCTTTGATTGGAAAGGCAAATAAAATAGGTTCGAAATTAGAATTAACAACCGCTTCGTGTACGGGTAACTCTTTATCTGCAACTACATTGTATGAAACAACACGAAGTAATATTTTTTTTCCTTGTTTTTCCCAACGCAATACTTGCGTGTTTTGCTTGCCACCACCAAAACCAATATTGCTAGCAGTTTTAGCGATTCGAGTAACCATTAACATCTCTCTACCTAATAAAGAATCTGGAATTTCGAATAAATATTTTTCATCTTTGGTGTGCACTTTAAATAAACCGTCATCGGTTTTGTGTTTTTTTGTAACCACCTTTTCATAAGGTAAAATAGCGCCTTTTTTTGGCTTCGGTTTTGGCTTTACAGCTTCAATTTTGTTTTTCCCTTTTTTGCTTTTCTTTTTTCTTCGTTGCGCAGTAGCATCTATAGAAAGACTAAAAACGAATACAACGATTAACAATCGTGTGAGAATTTTTTGTATCATGATAGTTGTTTAAGTACTAATAATTAAGTTTTCGAAGTTAGGGAATCTATAAAAACCAACTTCTTAAAAAAATGTTAAAGGCTTGTTATAGATTTAGCCAATAGGTTAGTTTTAGGTTTATTGAACGAAATTTTGGAGCAAAGGGGTCTTCTGTAAAATAATTGTCGTTATAGGCAATAAATAAATCTGAAAGTGGAGCAAAGCGCCATTGCAATCTTGAGTTGATACTTAAGTTTCCTTGCTGATTACTATACTGTATCAAGGTGTTCCAAAATAAACTTTTGCTAAAGGTAACATCAAATCGAGGGCCAATTAACCAAATTGATTTTGTTGGATATGGATTTGGAAGATTGATATAGTTATAATTTACTTGAATCTTTGTTTGAAAATAAGGTTGCAATCTCCAAGTTAATTGTCCTTCTAAAGAATATTTTTCTCCATTAAAAAATTGCCCAAATGAAGGGCTGATTCCAAACGATACTTTTTTCCGCATATCAGATCGGTATTTGACATCAAAGCTGGTATAGGTGTAGTTTTTGTTTCCAGGTAAAGGAGTTGAACCAGTTCCAGTAGGGTCAAATTCGTTATACAGATGCGTGAATCTATTAAACATTGAGACCTCTATCTCAGAGTTGTTTTTATAATTTAATTCCCATTTGCTAATGATGGTATAATCAGAATTTTCAAAGCCGAGTTCAGGCCTCCAAATAAAAATAGGAATGACAGAAAAGCTGTGTTTTTGAATCTTCCCTTTTTTTGGATAAAAGGCTCTTTCAAAACTTGGGTTAATTTTAATAATGTCAGTTCTTCGAACAAACCCTAAATCAGACCTAAAGTCATCTTCAATATAAAGACCGCTTAGTCTTATTTTAAAGAGTTTAGAATTGTATTCTGTTGAAATTCCTGCGGAGACATCTTTGCTATGTACTCCTGGAGAAAATGATTTGTGAACAAAGTATCTTCCAGTCCAAGTATTGTCTGCTGAAGCCAAATTGTAATCGATACCAATAACTCTATTGTAGGTGTTTGAGTCCGTCAAAAAATCATACTTTTTTGTAGCTTGCTTGTTGATAAACAAAAAACTTACGTTCGATCTGCTGAATACTTTTTGTTGAATTGCAAGTACAGAATTGTTTGTTGCAGGAATTTCATTGGCAATGTCTTCTTTTGTTTGCACACTAAGAATCCCCAATCGTAAGTTGTTATTGATTTTTCCACTCAACCGAACTCCTCCTATAATTTCATTTTCAATGCTGTTTCCATTGATGTCTTTCGCGATTCCAATTCGTCTAGAGAAAAATGGATTTTCATCTCTTCCGCTTCCAAAATCTCCAAAAAGATCACTGTTTTCTACAAAAAACTGTCTGCGTTCTGGGAGAGAAACTTCAAATCTTGTCAAGTTTGTGATTTGCTGATCTACTTCTATCTGAGAAAAATCAGGATTAAAAGTAAGGTCTAAATTCATGCTATTCCCGATTGCAAACTTAGCATCTCCACCAATTTTAAAATTGTTGAGTGTTGCATTGTTTTCAAAATCTTTAGCAGAAAGTGTATTTAAATACGGAATGATAGAGATTGGGGCTTTTGATTTTCCAAGGGGTTTTTCAAAAATCATTTCTCCCATATATGCCAAATTAAAAATCCATTGATTTTGAGGAATGTTGATCCAGGCACTTCGTTCGTTTCCTTGTGTGTCAAATTGATAACTATTAAAACGCCATTTCGTTTCTCCTTCTCTAAATTTAAATGCAGAAAAAGGAATCGCCATTTCTACAATATAATAGGTGTCATGAATTTTTGATTTGGAAATCCACTTCGTATCCCAAGCCATATTAAACCCCTTGATATCTGTACCACCACCCGCGAGGAGCGCTTCTCTTTTAACACCTGCCGGATTTGATCCGAAAAAATAAGCATTGCTCCCATCATTGAATGTATCGAAAAGCATAGTAATATTGTCATTTCCAAAGGCTCTAAAATCTCTACGCAAAGAAGGGACTATAAAGTTGTTTGAAAGAGAACTTACTTTGATGCCAATGTACAAGTTGTCTTCGTCAAAAAGCATTCTGATTTCCGTTTGTTGTTTTGCTTGAAGCGTATCTGTAGGGAAGTATTGCCAAAAATTTGTTGCAGGAACACTTTCTGACCAAATAGTTTCGTCTAAATATCCGTCAACTGTAATTGGTGCTGTAATGTGTTTTACATATACTTTTTTTACTTCTTGGGCGTGTAAAAATGAGCAGGTAAATAGTAAAAATAGTAGAATTGCTTTTTTCAAAATAAGTATTGGTTAGGAAGCAATAAATCTAATGTGCTTTTTGTAAAAAAGTCTTAAAAAAGTCTTAAAATTGAAATTGTTTTAAATTTTAAGAATTTTATGAGTTTCTAGTTTTTCATCAGCATAAATTTGAATAAAATAGATGGCAGAAGCTAATGAACTGGCATCAATCGAAATTTTACCGTTGATGCTATTTTGTGTTCCCTGCAGTACTAATTGAGTTTGACTGTTGTATATTTTGTATTGAGCGCTAGTTATCTCTTCAATACTTTGAATATGGAAGATGTTTTGAAATGGATTTGGGTATACCAACCAAGTGTCGTTGTTTTGTTTGTCAAAATCACTGTTGGTATAGGTGTCGCTATAGCAGTTCTCTGCAACGGAATAGGAGCTTTTCAAGATTTCATTTATTTTAACATCCGTAAAACTTTGATTGATTGAATAGTTAAAAAAGGCGGCATCAATTACGGTGTCACTTGCGCCTAGAAAATTTTGAAGTAAGGTGCCAAAAGCTTGTCGATAATCGTATTGTACTGTTTTAATTTGATAATTATTGGAGGAAGTTGCTTCATTAAGGTCTACATTGTTTCCTGAAACACCTCCGTTTATAGGTTTCCCAAAAACAAACATGGGCGCAATTTCTCCATGGTCTGTTCCTAGATTTCCATTTTCTTTGGCTTTTCTTCCAAATTCTGAATAGGTCAAGCCAACAATATCATCTGCCAGAGTTTGTGCTTCCAAATCTGCAAAGAAAGTCTCAACAGCAGCAGATAATTTTGACAGCAAATCGTTGTGCTTTCCTAAGTGGTCATTGGTTCCTTGATTTTGGTTGTTATGCGTGTCAAACCCACCAATACGAACCATGTAAATTTTAGAATCTAAGCCTCCGCTAATCAATCTTGCAACCGTTTTTAATTGATCGGAAATGTCAGTATCTGGGTATGTTGCAGCATTGTTTCCTGTATTAAAAGCGTTTGAAATAGCTTCTGAATATTGATTTGACAAGACGTCTGTATTAATAATGTATTTCAATTCTGTGCCAAAGTCTGAGTCGGGGATGTTGGTTGGAGGGTTTCCTCCCAGGCCATTAAGTTTGGTGTAAAACCCAGAAGGATCTTGCCCCGTTATATTGATAGCCAAACCGTGTTCTTCTATGCCATGAAAACCAAGAGATGTTTTGTTAGATCCTATTTGAATTCCTAATGGATGTTTTTCTTTGAGTTCATTCTCATAATACAATTCCATAAAACGTCCCATCCATCCAGAGTCATTTCCGTTCAACCAGTTATTGCCATCATTTCCAGTAGACATGATGTCTGTGGAAGCAAAGTGGCTTTTATTGTGTGATGGGTAGCCAACAGATTGTAAAATCCTTAGCCAACCTTTGTCGTATAGAGATTTAAAGCCTGTTAGAGCAGGATGTAAGCCAACTGATTGCTGTTCTCCCAAACTGCTGTCAAGTGAAATATAAGCGTTGGATCCAGAATTTGAAACTTTTAGATTGGGTCTTAGGTTGCTGTAGGTGTCATACATATTGATAGGAATGACAGTATTGAGTCCATCATTTCCCCCTGCTAGGTTAATTAAAATCAGTTTTCGGTTGCTAATATTGCAATCTGCAAGGTCAATAGCGCTAAGCATTGATTTTAGTTCAAAGGGTAATAGCCCAATAGCTGTGACAGTAGATGTTAATTTGATAAAATTTCTTCTCTTCATGATCTAGTCTTTACATTAGTTGAAATTCTGGAGCATTGATAATGGCGGCTACAAGAGCGTTCAGTCTTGTTTTAACAACAGTTTGGTCATTGTTTGCAAGGTATTGACTCCATGCGTCTGACCAGTAGTATGAAGGGAATCCTTCCAATAAAAAACTTGCAAAATAGTTTTTCCTTGAGAGATCAATATTTTCTGGATATAGGACATTGCAGATTTCTAACACAATTGTGTCTGCATTGGAAGGGTCAGAAATGTTGTTTTTGATATGGTTAACGATATCAAGTTCTAGCCTGATATTTCTTCCATTCCGAATGTTGTCTTTGCCTGTAAGTAGGCATTCAATCATTTTGTATCTAGCCAATATTGTATTTGAAGAGAACCATTGCCTGTCAAAATCAGGTTCTTGATAGTGAGCAGGATATCCTGCTACAGAGTCTGGACTGAAAAAGTTCATTCCCGTAGCGGTTAAAAAACTACTGTGAACAAAATTGAAAAAAGTAAAATAGTGAAGAGGGTTCGTATTTGGATCTACAAGGGGTGCTTTAAAATATGAAACTACTTCAGAGATTAATTGTAGCGGGCTTTTTACAATCGCTCCAATTCTATTGTCATTCGTATTGCTATCATCTGTGTCGAAAAAATGTTCAGAAGAAAGTAGTTTGTTCACGATAGGAAGGAGTTCGTAATTTCCTGCTTTTAATTCTGTCGCCAGCGGAATGATAATATCGTTTTCTACACTATTGTCCCATTCACTCTTTACAAAATAGCGATATAATTTTCGGCAAAAAGAAATCGCAGTAGCTTCTTGATTGAAGATCATTTCTACAAATGCATCCAATTCGTCAAAGATTTCTGCTTTGGTATTTTTTCCTTGGATGGTCTGTTTTTGAAAAGCATCACTAAATTGTTTGTCATTTTGATCGTGATGATTGACCACGATTCTTCCCATTGGCAAACCAGTATCTTGGTCAATAATCGTTCTATCGTTTTTTGTTTTAATTCCAGAAAACACTTTAGCAGCCTGTTGCACGTCATGTTCTGTGTAATTGGTATAATTTCCTTGGGCAATTTGCGGACCTTTTAAAATGGTAAACAGTTCTAAAAATTCACGTGCATAATTTTCATTGGGGTTGCTGGCGTTATTGGTTGTATTGTCTAAATACATCAACATCGAATTGTCAAAGGTGATTTTTTTTGCAAGTGTTTTTAAGTTCCCAAAAGCAACATGCTCTAACAGTTGTATATGATCATAAAAATGTGTTGAAGATCCAGCTCCATTGTCTTTTGAAACAGTAAAAGAAGTATGCAAAAAGAAGGTCATTTTATGCTTAAGACTTGTTTGTTGCATCGCATTGTGCCACCACCAACTTGTAATAATTTTTCTCTTTCTTCCTTGGTTTTGAAATGAATTTGCTGCTGCTGTTGATGATGTCCAATAGCCATCAGGAGCACTGGTTGGGTACGGGTCGTAGGGCTCTTCCCAGTTGTTAGCGTTATTGCTGTTTAATATTTGCATACAAGATGCAATGGGTAAACTCGCAAACTGCTTGATGGTTTCTTGTGTGTAATTAAAGGATGCTCTTCGTAGTAAGTGTTTTGCTTTTCGATCTCCTAAGATACCGTTGAGAGGATTTAAAGATGGCATAAGTTTATCGTTTATAGCAGGATTATATTTGTTCAGACTAATTCAAAGAGAAAAGGTTTAATAGATTATGGGAAGTTAAAACATTAAAAAAGAAGTTGCAAATTTTTTTCATTACCGAATTGAAGTAATATTTCTTTCAAAAAATAATGACTGAGGTCTCTAAAAACGCCAAAAGGAACTACATTACTGTAATTCCTTTTGGCACTTTGTAAAAGTATTTCGTTTATATAACTTCTATAAACAAGCCTTCATCTGTCTTGCTAACCTTTGCAAGGTTGTGTTTGGTTAGTTCTTTGATGGTCTTGTCCCATTTTTTATTGCTCAAACCACTTTGCTGTTTTAAGTCGTTTAATTGAATAGGGGAGTTCTTTTTTAAGAGTTCTAAAATCTCTTTTGCTTCATCACTCATAGCGATGTCTTTTTTCTCTGGTCTCATTTGAGGGAAGAACAATACTTCTTGAATGGATTGATTGTTGGTTAAGAACATAATCAAACGATCCATTCCTATTCCCATTCCAGAAGTTGGAGGCATTCCGTATTCCAATGCACGTAAAAAATCGTGGTCAATAAATTCTGTCGCTTCATCGTCACCTTTTGCAGCTAACTTTAATTGATGTTCAAATCGTTCACGTTGATCAATTGGATCATTCAATTCAGAATAAGCATTGGCAATTTCTTTACCACAAACCATCAATTCAAAACGCTCTGTCAATTCAGGATTGTCTCTGTGTTCTTTACACAACGGACTCATTTCTTTCGGATAATCGGTTATGTAAGTTGGCTGAATGTAATTGCCTTCACATTTTTCTCCAAATATTTCATCGATTAGTTTTCCTTTCCCCATGGTGTCATTTACTTCGATAGCCATTCCTTTAGCAGCGGCTCTTATTTCATCTTCTGTTTTCCCTGTAATATCAAAACCAGTAAAATGTTTAATAGAATCGGTCATGGTTATACGAGCATACGGTGCTTTAAAATCAATTTTATGTTCGCCAAAAGTTGCTTTTGTGGTTCCGTTTACGGCAATGGCACAATGTTCTAGTAATTGCTCACAGAAAACCATCATCCAATTGTAATCTTTATAGGCAACATATATTTCCATCATGGTAAACTCAGGATTATGGGTTCTATCCATTCCTTCGTTTCTAAAAGTTTTTGCAAATTCGTAGACACCATCAAAACCACCAATTAATACTTTTTTTAAGTATAATTCACAGGCAATTCTCATATACATTGGTACGTCTAAGGAATTGTGATGGGTAATAAACGGTCTTGCAGCAGCACCTCCTGGAATTGGTTGTAAAATAGGTGTTTCCACTTCAAAATATCCTGCGTCGTTAAAAAAACTTCGCATAGCAGTAAACAGTTTAGAACGTTTGATAAAAACGTCTTTTACATGTGGATTCACAACCAAATCTGCATAACGTTGACGGTAACGCAATTCTGGGTCGTTGAACTCGTCAAAGGTATTGCCTTCTGCATCAGTTTTTGGTAATGGCAATGGTCTTAAAGCTTTGCTTAACAAGGTGAACTTTTGAACACGAACGCTCATTTGTCCAACTTGAGTCATAAATAACTCACCCTCTATACCAACAAAATCTCCGATGTCTAGTAGTTTTTTATACACTTCATTGTACATGGTTTTATCTTCTCCTGTGCAAATTTCATCTCTGTTAAAATACACTTGAATTCGACCTTCACTATCTTGTAATTCGGCAAAAGAAGCTTTTCCTTGAATTCTACGAGACATCAAACGACCTGCAATAATTACCTGTTTGCCCTCTTTAAAATCAGCCTTCAGCTGTTTCGAATTGTTGTTTACAGGATATAAGTCTGCCGGATATGGATTGATTCCTAATTCACGTAATTTGGTTAGCTTTTCTCTACGTACAATTTCTTGTTCTGATAATTGCATAATGCCTACTTTGGTTTATAGAATGTGTAATAAAGCCGCAAAGATACAATCAATTACAGAACTAAACAATGTAGTTTTGAGGAGAATTTTAAGGTATTTCTAAAAAAACTTGTCAGTTTTAAAAAAGCTTGTATATTTATAGGCTGCTTTTTAGTAGGCAGCGATAGTTGTGTTGTTTTGGCACTTTTCTAAAAAGTGTCGTGGTTTTGTTAACCAATGGAAAGCTTCCCTGAGATGGGACGCTTTTTTTTTGTTTAAAAGAAAACAGATTTGTACTCCCAAAAAGTACTGATATACAACCAAAAATACACCAATCCGACGCCAAACTTCAAGCCCATTGAAACCAAGAAGCCAAGAAAAGAACCCACAGATGCTTTTAAAGCTCTGTTTGTGTCTTTGCTATCGTGGATTAACTCGCCAACAAATGCACCAGCAAATGCTCCGATTAAAATTCCAAAGGGAATAGGGCTTAAGAGTCCGATGATCAATCCGATTGTAGTTCCATAAATACCATATTTACTGCCGCCAAAACGTTTTGTGCCCATGGCGGGAATAAAATAATCCAACACCCAAACTACAATGGCAACACCTAATGTGATTCCTAAAAAGGTCCAATCTTTTGGAACAGCTGTTGTAAAATGGAGCAGGAGTAAGCCAATCCATCCTGTTAAAGGACCTGGTAATATGGGTATGAATGCGCCAATAATTCCCAAGCAAACAAAAAAGAAACCTATCAATAGTAAGAATATATCCATCCGTATTTTTTTAACTCATTTTTATATGTACGTTGCGTATATGACGAATGTACAAAAAGATTGTTACGAAGAATTTTTTTACATATAGACAGTTTGTTGTAAAACACCGAATGAGAGAAATTAAAAAGGAATTGCTTATAGAATAAACCCACCTATTTTTTTATTAAAAGTTTTAAAATGAGTACTTTCACGTAGGATTTATACATAATGAAACTACGCGTTATTTTTTTGTTGCTTTTAGTAGGTTTTACAACCTCTTGCCAGTTTTTTAATCTGGATAGAAATTCGATGCAACAAGAAGTTGATACGGTTGTTGATTTTTCTGTAGTTGATGTTTCTCCATCTTTTGCAATCTGTGATAGCATAATTGATAAAGCAGCAAAAACGGCTTGTTTTCGGGAAACCATTCACCAACAAATTTCAAAGAGCTTGGGGGCAACTCCAATGGTGATTAAAGGCTCCATTGACGAAACTATTTTTGTTCATGTATTGATTGACAAAGATGGAAAATTTACCTTAAAAAATATTGAATCTACGCCTGAGCTAAAAGAAGTGCTTGTGCATTTAGATAGTTTGGTACGACTGAGCTTACAAAGCCTGCCAATAGTATTTCCTGCAATTAAACGCGGAATTCCGGTTTCAACACAATATCAACTTCCGATAAAAATACGGGTACACGAGTGATCTAGAAAACTAAAAGTGTTTGTCATTCCTGCCTTCGCAGGAATGACAATTGCGTCTATCGGGAAGGTTATTTTTATGCTGTACTTAGGCTGTTAATTCAGCATTTTCCAAAGCTTGTCTTTCAGTTCTACCAATCCTGTATGCGCCAATGAAGAAAAGAAAATATGAGGAATACCTTTGGGCAATTCTTTAGAAATTTCAGCTCTTAACTCATCGTCTAACATGTCATCTTTAGAAATGGCAAGCAATCTCTTTTTATCCAACAATTCTGGATTGTGTGTACGCAATTCGTTCAATAGAATTTCGTATTCTTTGTTGATGTCGTCACTATCGGCAGGAACTAAGAACAACAAGGTAGAGTTACGCTCTATATGGCGTAAAAACCGATGTCCCAATCCTTTTCCTTCAGCAGCTCCCTCAATAATTCCAGGGATGTCAGCAATGACAAAACTTTTATAATCGCGGTATTCTACAATCCCTAAATTGGGTTTTAGTGTTGTAAACGCATAGTCTGCAATTTTTGGTTTTGCAGAAGTAACGACAGAAAGTAAGGTCGATTTTCCAGCATTTGGAAATCCAACTAAGCCAACATCTGCCAATAACTTTAATTCTAATTGAAACCAGCCTTCAAGTCCGTCAATTCCTGGCTGTGCATATCTTGGTGTTTGATTTGTAGAAGATTTAAAATTCCAGTTTCCCAAACCACCTTTTCCACCTCTTAGCAATATTTTTTCTTCTCCGTCTTCAGTAATTTCAAAGAGCACTTCATTGGTGTCAGCATCTTTGATAATCGTTCCTAAGGGAACAGGAACATACACATCAGATCCATCAGCACCAGTACTTCTACTTTTACTTCCATGACCACCATGATCGGCTCTAAAATGCTTTCTAAACTTTAAGTGAAATAAGGTCCACATATTCTTATCTCCACGGAGAATGATATGACCACCACGACCACCATCACCACCATCTGGACCTCCTTTGGTAATGTATTTTTCTCTATGCAAGTGCACAGAACCACCACCTCCGCTACCAGAAGAAGCGTATACTTTTATATAGTCAACAAAATTTCCTTCAGTCACTTTTGTATTGTTTAGGTGTTACTTCGTTTAATAATATACAAATAAACGATTGAACAATTTAACTTTTTTATATTTTATCAAATACTTTAGACAAACGCACGGTAATTTCGTCAATAGAGCCAACCCCATTGATGCCAAAATAATTGCCTTGTGCATTGTAATAGTCTTTTAAAATAGCTGTTTTTGTATGGTATTCGTTAAAACGATTTCTGATTTTACTTTCGTCAGTATCGTCAGATCTTCCACTTATTTTTCCTCTTTCTAATAAACGTGCTACCAATAAGTCTTCTGCAACTTCTAGGGCGATCATTCCGTTTATTTGCTCTCCTTTTTCAGCTAAAAAAACATCCAATGCTTCTGCTTGAGATTGTGTTCTAGGAAAACCGTCAAAGATAATTCCGTTGGCATCAGTATGTTTGTTTACCTCTTCTTTTAGCATGTTGATGGTTACTTCATCGGGCACTAAATCACCAGCATCAATAAACGTTTTGGCCAATACGCCAAGTTCGGTTTTGTTTTTGATATTATATCGAAATACGTCTCCGGTAGAAATGTGTACCAAGTTGTATTTTTCTTTTAGTAAATCTGCTTGTGTACCTTTTCCTGCACCTGGAGGTCCAAATAATACAATGTTTTTCATCGTTATGTTGCTTGTGTTGTTAGTTGGTAAATGGCAGGGTTGTTTCTTCCTAAGCCATTGTAATCTAGCCCGTAACCCACTATAAATTTATCTGGAATGCTTTTACCGATATAATCGATAGGCAATTCTTTTTTAAAGACATCTGGCTTAAAGAAAAGTGTTGCTATTTTTAATTGTTTTAATTTTCTGTCTTTAAAGATTTCATAAATCTCTTGTAAGGTGTTTCCGGTGTCAATAATGTCTTCTAAAATAACCACTGTTCTACCTTCTAGGTCTTCATTAATTCCAACCAATTGCTTTACTTTTTCTGTGGATGAAGTGCCTTGGTAAGAAGCCAATTTTACAAACGAAATTTCGCAATCTCCTTTATAGGCTCTAACAAAATCAGCAGCAAACATAAAAGAACCATTCAGAATTCCGATAAACAACGGAGTTTCTTCTTTGCAATCGTTTCCTACTTGTTCTGCCAAAGAGCGAACAATGGTGTTGATTTCTTCAGCCGAAATAAACGGTTTGAAATGCAGGTCGTGTAGTTTGATAGTTTCCATCTTAATTGTTGTAAAGGTACACTGTTGAGGTTGAATGAAAAAAACCGTTTTGCATGAGCTGAACTAATTTCAGTAAGGCAAAACGGTTTGTCTATTTCTATATATTTTTTAGTTTATTTTTCTTCTTTTTTAGAAGTGTCAAACATAATTGGTGTTGCAATAAATAGTGAAGAGTATGTTCCAACAACGACACCAATAATTAATGCGAACATAAATCCTTTAATCGAATCTCCACCAAATAAGAAAATGGCTAACATTACCATTAACGTTGTTAAAGAAGTGTTGATAGTTCTTCCTAATGTGCTGCTCAATGCTTTGTCTACTACTTCAGTATATTTCCATTTGGTATGCAATCCTGTAAATTCTCTAATTCTATCAAAAATTACCACGGTGTCATTCAGTGAGTATCCAACTACTGTTAAAATGGCGGCAATAAATGATTGTCCGATTTCCATATCAAATGGCATAAACTTGTATAAGATAGAGAAGATTCCCAATACGATTAATACATCGTGGAATACTGCAACTACCGCTCCAATACTAAACGATATTTTTCTAAAACGTAGTAAGATGTATAGGAATACAACTAATAAAGAGCCGATAACCGCCCAAAGTGCTGATGTTTTAATGTCATCTGCAATGGTAGGATCTACTTTCATATAGCTCATGATTCCATTGGTGTTTTCTGCTTTTTCAAAGCCAGGTTTAAAATTTTCATAGGTGGTTTCTCCCATATATGATTTTAACCCATTGTATAAAGCGAATTGCACTTCTTCATCAACATTAACGCCTTCGTCTTCAATTTTGAAAACGGTGGTGATCTTTAATTGATTTGAAGATCCGTAGGTTTTTACTTCAGGAGCAGAACCAAAAACATCTTTTAAATCACTAGCAACTTGAGTTGCATTCATTGGTTGTGTAAAACGAACCATATACGAACGACCTCCTTTAAAATCTACCCCTTGTTTTAAACCTAAGGTAGCCATAGAGAAAATTCCTCCTAAGATGATTGCTCCAGAAATTATATAGGCAATTTTACGTTTTCTTAAAAACTCGATGTTGATGTTTTGGAACCAACCTTTAGTAATAGAGGTGTTGAATGTTAAGTTGCTGTTTTTGTTTACAGCACCATCAACTAACATACGTGTAATAAATACAGCCGTAAACAATGAAGTTGCAATACCAATCATCAATGTTAAGGCAAATCCTTTAATTGGTCCAGTTCCGAATACATATAAAATGATACCTGTTAATAAGGTGGTAATGTTTGCATCAATAATTGCAGACAATGCTCCTTTTACGCTAAATCCGTTTTCTACCGCTAATTTTAAGCCTTGTCCTTTACTCAATCCTTCTTTGATTCGTTCAAAGATGATCACATTTGCATCTACAGACATCCCAATTGTTAAGATGATTCCCGCAATTCCTGGTAAGGTCAACACAGCGCCAAATGAAGCTAATATTCCGAAAAGGAATAAGATGTTTACTAATAAAGCAACATCAGCATAGGCACCTGCTTTTCCGTAATAGAAAAACATCCAGATTAATACCAATCCAATTGCCAATCCAAAAGAACTTAAACTTCGGTCAATAGATTCTTGCCCTAATGAAGGTCCAACAATTTCTGCTTGAATAATTCGTGCAGCAGCAGGTAATTTCCCCGCTTTTAATATGGTTGCGATATCTTGTGCTTCGGTAATGGTCATAGATCCACCAGAGATAGAAGTTCTTCCTCCTGTAATAGGATTGTTTACTGACGGAGCCGTATACACATAATCATCTAGAACTACGGCAACAAATTTCCCAGCATTTTCAGTGGTCATTTTTGCCCATTTTTTTGTTCCACTGCTATTCATGGTCATGCTAACTTCAGGCTTGTTTCCTAATTGGTTAAAGTCTTGTCTTGCATCAGCAATTACATCTCCTTCAATTGGAGCCACATCATTTCTGTTTGATTTGATAGCGTATAAACCAATAATTTCAGCAGTTTTATCTACATTTGGTTGTGATTTATAGTCCCATAAAAACTTTACATACTTTAAGTTGTTAGGCAATAACGCTCTAACTTCTTTCATCGCTAGTAAGTTGTTAACGGTAGCAGTATCAGATACTTTAGCTTGCGCCACTAAAGAACTAACTTGATTCTGATTTTGCGGTGCGTTCGGGAATAAATAGGTGAATAATGTTTTTTGTTCTTTTGTTGCGATAGAATCTTTTCCCCCTAATAAATCATCAATGTCATCTTTCTTGTCAGTATCCTTCGTTTCAGTCGGAGTGTCTTCTTTTAAGATTTCAGTTACTTTGGCATTTGCAGCGATGAAGTAATTCAGTACTTCTGAATTGGTGTACACTTCCCAGAACTGTAATTTTGCAGTACTCGTCAATAATTTTTTAACACGAGCAATGTCTTTTGCACCAGGCAATTCAATTTGAATTCTACCCGAGTTTCCAATACGTTGAATGTTCGGTTGTGCAACACCAAACTTATCAATTCTACTACGCAATACTTCAAAAGCAGTGTTGATAGAACTGTTTATTTCTTGTTGGATAATTGGTTTTACTTCATCATTTGTATTGTTGAAGTTTATTTTTTCACGCAATGATTTGTTTCCGAAAATGGTTGGATCACTTAGTTTTATAGTTCCGTTGCTAAGATTTTCAAACTCAACAAAAAACAAATCTAAATACGTATCAGAACTGCTCTTTTGAGCCTGATCTGCTGCTTTTAAAGCTTGGTTAAATACCATATTTTTAGATTCGTTAGACAATCCTATTAAGATGTCTTTTACAGAAACTTGTAAAATAGCATTGATACCTCCTTTTAAATCAAGACCAAGATTCATCTCTTTATCTCTGATGTCATTATAGCTATACTCAGAAAAACCTAAGTTTATGATGTTGATATTACCAACACTATCTAAATATTTTTTTTCAAATCTAGCAAGTTCTTTACCACCATTATTAGGTACGTATTTCTTTGCATAGGTTTTTGCATCATCTTCTACATTTCCTGCGAAATAGGTGAATGATAATTGGTATAAACTTACTAATCCAAAAAGGATAGCGAATAATCTGATAAGTCCTTTGTTTTGCATCTTCTCTTAAATTTTAATCGACTTCTTTCTTTGTAAAAACGTGCAAATATAGTATTTCAAAAAGGAGTAAGCAATAGTTTTGTCATATTTGTATCCTCAAATAACCGTTTTTTAAACCTTTCATTTTTTTGATGGCTCCAAAGGGTTTTAATTTTCTATATTTACTCGTTAATTTTATTAGTGAAACACTGTTTTTAAAAGTTGTGTGTTAATAAATTTTCTCTGCTGTGGTAGGTCAATCAAAAACAGTTAGTTGAACTAATCCCGCTGAAAAGCGGGGGCATAGGTTTAATACAGGTAAATCTCATAATTTGAAGGAAAACTTTAGATCTTAGCTATAAAGCAGTTAGAATTTTAAATAAAAAAACGAACATATGTCTCACTTATCTGATATAGAAATTGCACAAGCAAAAACGCTTACGCATATAAAGAACATAGCTCAAAAATTAAACATACAAGAAGACGATTTAGAAATGTACGGAAAGTACAAAGCCAAGCTTCCTCTAAGTTTAATTGATGAGAAAAAAGTCAAAAAAAACAATTTGGTATTGGTTACTGCTTTGACACCAACACCATCCGGAGAAGGAAAAACGACAATTTCAATTGGCTTAACCGAAGGACTAAATAAAATTGGTAAACAAGCAACAGTTGTGTTACGAGAGCCCTCTTTAGGTCCTGTTTTTGGGATTAAAGGTGGTGCTGCAGGTGGAGGGTATTCTCAAGTAGTGCCAATGGAAGATATCAACTTGCACTTTACAGGAGATTTTAATGCCATTGAAAAAGCAAACAACTTATTGTCTGCATTGATTGATAATAACTTACAAAGTAACTGTTGTAGTCTTAATTTAGATGCGCGTACTATTTTTTGGAAACGTGTGATTGATATGAATGACAGAGCGCTTCGTAAAATAACTATCGGCTTGGGAGGAACAGCAAATGGAGTTCCGCGTGAAGATGGTTTTAATATTACTGCTGCATCTGAAGTCATGGCAATACTATGTATGGCATCTGATTTTGAAGATTTAAAAAAACGGTTGGGTGATATTTTTATTGGATTTACATTCGATAAAAAAGCAATTTTTGCGCGCGATTTAAAAGCGCAAGATGCGATGGCAATCTTATTAAAAGATGCAATCAAACCTAATTTAGTACAAACCTTAGAAGAAAACCCTGCAATTATTCACGGAGGTCCTTTTGCAAATATAGCCCAAGGTACCAATACGATTATTGCCACTAAAATGGGCTTGTCTTTATCTAACTATGTAGTTACTGAAGCTGGTTTTGGTGCTGATTTAGGTGCTGAAAAATTTTTAAACATCAAATGCGCACACGCAGGATTAAGTCCGAAGGCAGTAGTATTGGTAGCTACAATTAGAGCATTGCGCCATCATGGAGGCGCGAAGAAAGATGAATTCAATACCCCGAATTTAGAATTTGTAAAAGCAGGGATTTGCAATTTAGAAAAACACATTGAAAACATTCGAAAATTTAATATTGAACCTGTCGTTGCCATCAATGCGTTTGTGACAGATTCTTATGAAGAAATTAAATTTGTAATTGAACGCTGCAAGAAATTGGGCGTGCAAGCAGTGGTTTCTGAAGGTTGGGCAAAAGGAGGTAAAGGGACTGAAAAATTGGCGAAAGCTGTCGTAAAAGTAGTAGAATCTACCAAAACTAGCTTTAAACCTTTATATGATTGGAATTCTCCAATTAAAGAAAAAATTGAGATCATTGCTCGTGAAATATACGGAGCAGCACATGTTGATTATGATAAAAAAGCAAAATTAAACTTACGTAGAATAGATCGTTTAGGGTTTAGCGATTTTGCGGTGTGTATGGCAAAAACACAAAAATCATTTTCTGATAACGAAACATTGGTTGGAAGACCAGAAGGTTTTACGGTGACCGTTCGTGAAATAGAAATTGCTGCCGGAGCAAAATTTGTAATTCCTATTTTAGGTAAAATGATGCGAATGCCAGGATTGCCACCAACACCTGCATCTGAACAGATGTCTATTGATAATGATGGTGTGATTTCTGGATTGTCGTAAAAGACGAAAGACACAAGGCAAAAGAACTAAGAGACAAGAGACAAGAGATAACCTGTCTGCCGCAGGCAGGGACGAAAGAAAGTTGTCAGTGAGTAGTTGTTGGTTGTCAGTAGAAATTGACTACTCAATGATTAGAGAAGAAAGGTAGTAGTGTGGTTTGTCATTCCTGCGAAGGCAGGAATCTATACAGCTTGTTTTTCCCTTTTGTAAGCGAAGACCGAAATGGATACCCATAAAAAAAACCTGCCAATGGCAGGTTTTTTTGTCTATTTGTTCGTCGAATTTTACAATTCTAACAAGCCGTTTGTTTTTTGAACTCCGACTGCGGATTCTTGCATGTGTGCTTTTTCAGCAGCATTCAATTCAATTTCAACGATTTTTTCAATTCCGTTTTTACCTAAAATAACAGGAACTCCAATACATAGATCGTTCAATCCATATTCTCCATCTAGTAAAACAGAACATGGAAATAATTTTTTCTGATCACAAGCAATTGCTTGTACCAATCCAGAAACAGCAGCACCTGGCGCATACCAAGCAGAAGTTCCTAATAATCCAGTTAATGTAGCGCCACCAACTTTGGTGTCTTCTAAAACTTGTGCCAATCTTTCATCAGAAATAAACTGAGAAACAGGCACTGAATTACGTGTTGCCAATCTTGTAAGAGGCACCATTCCTTTGTCAGAATGCCCACCAATAACCATTCCGTCAATATCAGAAATTGGAGCTTCTAATGCTTCTGCCAATCGGTATTTAAAACGAGCAGAATCTAAAGCGCCACCCATTCCAATAATTCTATTTTTTGGGATATTGGTTGTTTTATGAACTAAATAGGTCATGGTATCCATTGGGTTAGACACCACAATAATGATTGTATTCGGAGAATGTTTGATTAAGCTTGCAGAAACCATTTTTACGATTCCGGCATTGATACCAATCAATTCTTCACGAGTCATTCCTGGTTTACGAGGAATTCCAGAAGTAATTACACAAATGTTTGAATTTGCAGTTTTAGAATAATCACCAGTAGTACCGGTAATTTTAGTATCGAAACCATTTAAAGAAGCCGTTTGCATTAAATCCATCGCTTTTCCTTCTGCAAAACCTTCTTTGATGTCTAGAATTACAACTTCTGATGCGAAGTCTTTAATGGCAATGTACTCAGCACAACTTGCACCTACGGCACCTGCTCCTACAACTGTTATTTTCATGGGTGTTATTTTTTAATTTTGATGATAAATTTATTCTGCAAAAGTAGGTTAAATATTTGAAAATTAGGCTGCTTCCGAATCAAAAAAGGTGTCAAATTTTGACACCTTTTTTGCAGTCTATTTTTTGCAATGAGATTATCGAAAGCTAAATGCAATTCCTGCGCTAACGGTGTTGTATTCTTGGAAGGTGTAATCTGCAAATATTTTGAAAAACAATAAGCTTACTCTTGCTCCAAGAGTAGTTTTCATGCCACTTGCATCAAACTCCATATTAGATGGAGGTGTGAGTGTTTCAGTTATTTCGTGATTCGGAGCTGCCAATCCAGTTTGATAGGTTCCTTTATAGGTTCCTTTCATTTTAAAGGTTGAAGTTCCGCTGCTGTATCCAATACCTCCATACGCACTAATAAACGGAAAATTCAAGGATGCAATAGCTTGTACAGTGTAGGCTTTTACTTGAAGCTCTGCACCGGCATTTGACATTTGAAATACTGATGTATTGATGTCTTTAAGAGTATAGTTTACATCCAAAGTTGAATAGGCGGCCATTAAAGATACATGGAGCGGTAATTTATCTATCGGTCCAAACCAGCTTGTAATTTCTTTTTTTATCCCGATTCCTATCATGTTAATATTGCTATCTTTAAATGTTGTTTCAGGGAGATAGCGCACCATCAATTCTGTGTCAAAAGGGAGTCCTACATTGGCTTGTATGGCAGGAGTTGTGAATCCTCCTAAAGGGAGTTTTTTTTGAAGACCACCTAGCATGTTAAAATTAGCGCTTACTTGTCTAGAGGTTCCGTTAACGGTTATTGTTCTGGTAACGGTCATGGGTGTTTCTGTGTCATTTCCAGCAAATGTTGGCGCTGTTGTGGCTGTTGATGTAATGGAGTTCAGTCCTGAAATATCAAAGGCTTTGTCTTCTGAAGATGCCATTGAAAGGTTTCCTATAAGAGATATGTCAAACCCAAGTGTTTTGTGCACTTTGGCGGTATGATACCACCCGTTGTTCATTCCGTAAATAAACCCTTTTACTGCAGGGTTAAAATACCCTTGTAGTAATTTGCTGGCATCGTTTGGGTCAGCTAGTAAAATGTTTTCAAAACCTTCTTGTGCTTTTGAAGTAAATATAAATGTAAATAGACTAACGAGAATTAAAATTTTCTTTTTCATGACTGTATGTATTAGCTTTTTTTTTGGTAAAATAATGATGATTGACTCCTCTAATATACAAAAAAATAACACACTCCGATGGGGAGTGTGCTATAGGTATCGTATCTAAAAGGTACTACTATATGTCAATATTTGCATACTTGGCATTTTTCTCGATAAACTCTCTACGAGGTGGAACCTCATCTCCCATTAACATAGAAAAGACTCTGTCTGCCTCTGTTGCATTACCAATAACAATTTGTCTCAATGTTCTGAATTCTGGATTCATGGTTGTGTCCCATAATTGTCCCGCATTCATCTCTCCAAGACCTTTGTAACGTTGGATGTTTACACTTCCTCCCATTTTTTGAGCAATCAAGTCACGTTGATTGTCATCCCAAGCATATTCTTTTTTCTGTCCTTTTTTAACTAAGTATAAAGGCGGTGTTGCAATGTAAATATATCCTTGCTCTACCATCTCTCTCATATATCTAAAGAAGAAGGTTAAAATTAAGGTTGCAATGTGGCTACCATCTACATCGGCATCACACATAATCACTACTTTATGGTATCGTAATTTGGACAAGTTTAAGGCTCTTGGGTCTTCTTCTGTTCCGATAGTAACCCCCAATGCTGTAAACATGTTTTTGATTTCTTCGTTTTCAAAAACTTTGTGTTGCATTGCTTTTTCAACATTCAAGATTTTTCCACGGAGCGGTAAAATTGCTTGAAAATTACGATCACGTCCTTGTTTTGCTGTTCCACCTGCCGAATCTCCCTCAACTAAGAAAATTTCACATAATGATGGGTCTGTTTCAGAACAATCAGATAATTTTCCAGGCAATCCGCCCATGGTCATCACTGTTTTACGCTGAACCATTTCGCGGGCTTTACGTGCTGCATGACGTGCTTGTGCTGCTAAGATTACTTTCTGAACAATGATTTTTGCATCATTCGGGTTTTCTTCTAAGTAATCTGTCAACATTTCAGAAACTGCTTGAGAAACCGCTGAGGTTACATCTCTATTTCCTAATTTTGTTTTTGTTTGCCCTTCAAATTGTGGTTCTGCAACTTTTACAGAAATAATAGCGGTCAATCCTTCACGGAAATCATCCCCTGCAATTTCGAACTTTACATTTTTTAAGAGGCCAGAATTTTCAGCATATTTCTTTAGGGTACCTGTCAGTCCTCTACGGAAACCTGCCAAGTGTGTTCCTCCTTCATGTGTATTGATATTGTTTACATAAGAGTGTAAATTCTCAGAATAGGAATTGTTATACACCATTGCAACTTCAACAGGAACGCCATTTTTTTCGCCTTCCATCGAAATTATATTTTCGGTTAATTGCTCGCGAGTGCTATCTAAATACTTGATAAACTCTGGCAATCCTTCTGTACTGTGAAATGTTTCAAAAATATCATTTCCTTCGTCATCTTTATTTCGTTTATCTGTTAAGGTAATTGTGATCCCTTTGTTCAGATAAGACAATTCACGCAAACGAGTGGCTAAGGTGTCGTAATTGTATTCTGTAGTAATGTTGAAAATAGATTTGTCTGGTAAGAACGTTACGATGGTTCCAGTAAAATCAGTTTCTCCAATAGATTTTACTGGGTATAATGTTTTTCCTTCTGAATACTCTTGTTGCCAAACTTTCCCATCTATGTGTACGGTAGCCGTTAAGTGCTGAGATAATGCGTTTACACAAGAAACTCCAACACCGTGCAATCCTCCAGAAACTTTGTACGAGTCTTTGTCAAATTTTCCACCGGCACCAATTTTGGTCATTACCACCTCTAAGGCAGAAACTCCTTCTTTTTTGTGAATTCCAACAGGAATTCCACGACCGTTATCTTTGGTAGTAACAGAATTGTCTTCATTAATGGTTACATCAATATGATCACAATATCCACCCATGGCTTCATCGATCGAGTTGTCTACCACTTCATATACCAAGTGGTGCAATCCACGTGTTCCAACATCTCCAATATACATGGATGGACGCATTCTTACATGCTCCATTCCCTCTAACGCCTGAATACTATCGGCAGAATAATTGTTTTTTTTCTCTTCGCTCATTGTATTGATTAAGTTGTGTCATTACGAGGAAGTATGACGAAGTAATCTCTTTATTGAAAGATTGCTTCACTTTGTTCGCAATGACTAGTTATAGTCAAAAAATCGTCTTAAAAAAACGAAATTTAATCAAACAAATTTACACTATTTTAAGACTCTTTAAGAGTCTTTCAGCGTTTGATTGTTTAAATTATTAACATTTGTTAATTGAGAAAAAGTGGCTTAAATCGCTTAAAAATAGTGTTCAAATACGTATTGGTGTTTTTGTTTTTGAATGATTTTTTATAAAAAGAAAAAATCTCGCAGAAGCGAGATTTTAACGTCTTGTTTTTAGCTGAAATGCAACCAATTCTTCTAGTATGCCTCTTCATGAACGCTGGCAACTGCTCTTCCAGAAGGGTCGTTCATGTTCTTAAAACTTTCGTCCCATTCTAATGCGATTTTTGTGCTACAAGCTACACTAGGTTCTTGTGGAACACAGAGCGCAGCTGCATCACTTGGGAAGTGCTCAAAGAAAATAGAACGGTAATAAAACTCTTCTTTTGAAGTTGGTGTCTGAATCGGAAATTTATAGTGGGCATTTGCTAATTGTTCGTCGCTTACTGCAGTTTCAACAACTTCTTTTAAGGTGTCAATCCAGCTGTAACCAACACCGTCTGAAAACTGTTCTTTTTGTCTCCAAGCTACAGATTCAGGCAAATAACTTTCAAATGCTTTTCGGATAACCCATTTTTCCATGCGCTCTCCGTTGATCATTTTATCTTGTGGATTGATGCGCATAGCAACATCCATAAACTCTTTGTCTAAAAATGGAACACGTCCTTCAATGCCCCACGCTGCTAATGATTTGTTAGCACGTAGACAGTCGTACATATGTAATTTTTCTAATTTACGTACGGTTTCTTTGTGGAATTCTTCTGCATTTGGAGCCTTATGGAAGTATAAATATCCTCCAAAAAGTTCATCTGCGCCTTCACCTGATAAGACCATTTTAACGCCCATAGATTTGATGACTCTCGCCATTAAATACATTGGAGTAGAGGCTCTAATAGTGGTAACGTCATACGTTTCTAGGTTGTAAACAACATCTTTAATGGCGTCCAACCCTTCTTGAATGGTGAACTTTATTTCATGGTGTATGGTGCCAATATGATCGGCTACTTTTTGTGCAGCGGCCAAATCCGGAGAGCCATCCAACCCAACTGAAAAGGAATGTAATTGTGGATACCACGCATCTTTTTCATCACCAGACTCAATACGTTTTTGTGCATATTTTTTTGCGATGGCAGAGATGACAGAAGAATCCAATCCGCCAGAAAGCAATACACCATAAGGAACATCACTCATTAGTTGACGATGTACAGCAGCTTCTAAAGAATCACGCAGTTCATCAATACTCGTTTGGTTTTCTTTTACCGCATCATAATCAGTCCACTCGCGAGCATACCATTGTTTTAGTTCTCCATCTTTACTTGAAAGATAATGTCCTGGAGGAAACAATTCAATCTTAGAACAGGTTCCTTCCAATGCTTTTAATTCTGATGCCACATAGAAAGTTCCGTTTTGATCCCATCCCATATATAGAGGGATAATTCCCATATGATCACGAGCAACAAAGTGCTCGTCCTTTTCTACGTCGTATATAGCAAAGCCAAAAATCCCGTTCAGCTCATCTAAAAATGAAACGCCTTTTTTTTGATACAATGCTAAGATTACTTCACAGTCAGATTCTGTTTGAAAGTTATAGGTTCCCTCAAATTGCTTGCGGAGTTCTCTGTGGTTGTAAATCTCTCCGTTTGCAGCTAAGATTAATTTTTTATCTTCACTAAATAAGGGTTGCTTTCCTGAAGCAGGATCTACAATTGCCAAACGCTCGTGTGCTAGAACAGCTTTTTCATCACTGTAAATTCCACTCCAGTCTGGACCACGATGTCTAATCTTTTTAGACATTTCTAAGATTTGAGGTCTTATAATTTTTGATGTTTCTTTTAGGTCAAACGCACATACAATTCCGCACATAATCTATTTTTTTGATGATTTTTGTTTTATTTATGATGCAAACAACGGTTAAAACTTTATATATGAAAACAAAAACGATAAAATTAGTTTTAAAATGAAACTTTATTTCTTAATTTTAGTTATTTATGTAAGTTTTTTAATGATTTAATCTTGTGTGGCTTACAATTCTTTTTTTTTAGAAAAAGAGGAAAGAAAAATTTGGTGGATTCAAAATCTATGGTACATTTGTCTCGTAATGATGAAACAACAAAACATATGGTGGTGGAACTCTCTTAAAGATTAAGTGAGTGGATCCCTGTATGTACAAAACATAACAAAAAGGCTTATCTCACGATAAGCCTTTTTTGTTTTTGCTGAAGTTATAGTTCAGCATCTTTAAAAGTTTAAATTAAATAGATTCTGAAATACTGAAAATAAATTCAGCACAGGCAAGTATAGCATACAATGAGAAAATTACAATTCAAAACGACGACAAAAAAACAACTTGCGGATACAAATACGCCTGTAAGTTTATATTTGAAGATACGTGACAAATACGCGAATAGTTTGTTGTTAGAGAGTTCAGATTACCATAGTAAAGAAAACAGTTATTCTTTTTTATGTGTTGAACCTTTGGTGACTATCAAAGCAGATGGAAATGAAATTTCGTTAAGCGATCAAGAAAAAGGGCTTGAAACCACTACGATTGATCGAGATTTTTATTCAATTTTTGAAACATATAGCAATGCCATCGAAGTTGATTGTTCTGAATCTGTAAGCTCTTTTAATGGCTTGTATGGATATACAACATTTGATGCCGTTCAGTATTTTGAAACCATCAAATTAACGGCTAAAAAATCGCCATCAGCAATTCCGATGTTACAATACAGCTTTTACCGATTTATCATTGCCATCAATCATTTTAAAAATGAAATGCTATTGATTGAGAACATTCCAAAGGGCGATATTTCACGATTGGATGAAATTGAAAATTTGGTCAACTCACAATCCTTTGCTACCTATCAATTCAGTTTTGAAGGAGAAGAAACTTCTAATATTACAGACGAAGCGTTTAAAAACAATGTAACTAAGGCAAAAGAACATTGTAAACGAGGCGATGTTTTTCAGTTGGTATTATCACGGCAATTTCAACAAAAATTTAAAGGCGATGAGTTCAATGTTTACAGAGCATTGCGATCTATAAATCCATCTCCCTATTTGTTTTATTTTGACTACGGTTCTTTTAAATTAATGGGATCGTCACCAGAAGCACAAATAAAAATTGACGGTAAAAAAGCCATTATCAATCCAATTGCAGGAACGTTTAAAAGAACAGGTGATGACGCAAAAGATAGAGAGCTTGCCAAAGAACTGGCCAATGATCCAAAGGAAAATGCAGAACATGTGATGTTGGTAGATTTGGCACGTAATGACCTGAGCAAACATGCCACGAATGTGGTGGTAAAAACCTATAAGGAAGTGCAGTATTTTAGTCATGTAATCCATTTGGTATCTACAGTTACGGGAGATTTAAATGGGAATTCTATCCATGTTGTAGGAGACACATTTCCTGCAGGAACCTTAAGTGGAGCACCCAAATTTAAAGCGATGGAATTGATTGATACCTATGAAAATCAAACACGTGGGTTTTATGGTGGATGTTTAGGATTTATTGGTTTAAACGGAAGCGTAAATCAGGCCATTGCCATTCGTTCTTTTGTTAGTAAAAATAACACCTTGTATTATCAGGCAGGCGCTGGAATTGTGATCAATTCTAAAGAAGAAAATGAATTGCAAGAAGTAAATAATAAATTAATGGCGTTGAAAAAAGCATTGATTTTGGCAGAAGACATTTAGTTTCCTGCAAGGTTTTCAAAACCTTGTAGGTCTAGATAATGAACAATTAAAACCTACAAGGTATTCAAGACCTTGCAGGATGAAAAACAACATAGATGAACATATTAATTTTAGATAATTACGATTCCTTTACCTACAATTTGGTACATATTGTGGAAGAAATTACAGGAAAATTGCCAGATGTATTTCGCAATGATGAAATTTCGGTAGAAGAAATTCAACGGTATGATGCGATCATTTTATCGCCAGGACCGGGAATTCCGAATGAAGCAGGAATTTTAAAGGAAGTGATTAAAACCTACGCAGGTATAAAGCCAATCTTCGGAGTTTGCTTGGGGTTACAAGCAATTACTGAGGTTTTTGGTGGGAGTATTGAAAATCTAAACGATGTTTTTCATGGGGTGGCAACAGAAATGAGCGTTGTAAAAGACGACTGTATTATTTTTAAAAATATTTCCAACACTTTTGAGGCGGCACGTTATCATTCTTGGATTGCCTCGAATACTGATTTTCCGCCAGAATTAGAAATCACGGTGATTGATGAAGAAGGAAGTATTATGGCGTTGCGCCATCGAGAGTTCCCGATTGAAGCAGTACAGTTTCATCCAGAAAGCATTTTAACTCCAGATGGAAAACAAATGATTCAGAATTTTATAGAAAGCATTTAAAAGTGAAAAACTAAAAGTTAAAAGTGAATTTCGGTTCATGTTGGAGATTTAAAAATTAAATAGATACCGAACACCCAGCAATTAGATATGAAAAACATATTAAATACCTTATTTGAACAAAAAAGATTGTCGAAAGCACAGTCTAAAGAAGTCTTGATAAACATTGCGCAAGAGAAATACAATTCGGCACAAATTGCGGCCTTTATCACCGTTTTTTTAATGCGTCCAGTTTCTGTTGATGAGCTTTCAGGTTTTAGAGAAGCATTATTGGAATTGGCAGTAAAAGTAGATTTATCAGATTTTAATACGATTGATTTATGTGGAACAGGAGGAGATGGAAAAAACACCTTCAACATCTCTACCTTAACCTCTTTTGTTGTTGCTGGAACGGGAAACAAAGTTGCCAAACATGGAAATTATGGTGTTTCTTCTGCTTCAGGATCTTCAAACATGTTGGAGTTTTTAGGCTATACATTTACGAATGATGAAGCTGTTTTAAAGCGACAATTAGACACCGCAAATATTTGTTTTTTACATGCGCCATTATTTCATCCAGCGATGAAAGTGGTTGCGCCAATTAGAAGAGAATTGGGCGTAAAAACATTTTTTAATATGCTAGGTCCGTTGGTAAATCCGAGTGCGCCTCAAAATCAATTGGTAGGTGTTTTTAATTTAGAAGTTGCTCGCGTGTATAATTATATATTACAAGATTCTACAGTGAATTATGGGGTAGTACATGCATTAGATGGCTATGATGAAATTTCTTTAACGGGAGATTTTAAATTATTTACCAAAGAAGGAGAGCAGCAATTATCACCAGAAGACCTAGGGCAAAAAACAATTTTACAGTCCGATATTTTTGGAGGGAACTCTGTAAAAGAAGCCGCTAAGATTTTTGTGGACATCATCAACGGAAAAGGAACAGAACAGCAGCAGAATGTGGTGTTGACCAATACCGCATTTGCTCTAAAAATAATGGATCCGACAAAGAGTTTTGAAACTGCTTTTGAACAAGCAAAGCAATCACTGTTTGGATTGAAAGCAAAAGAGAGTTTAATAAAATTAGTAAAATAAATTAAATGTCAGTTCGAGTAAAATTTTTTTAAGAATTTTGTATCGAGAACAATGAGGCTTCTCGATACAATTTTCTCATAAAATCGAAAATCACTCGAAGTGACAAAAAGAGTAAAATATGACAAAACTTGATAAAATAATCGCTTTTAAAAAGAAGGAAATCGCAAAAATAAAATCAGAAGTAACGATTAAGAGATTGGTGGAAAGCCCAAATTTTAAACGGCAACCAATTTCTTTAAAAAAGGAATTGATGCGCGCAGGATCAACAGGGATTATTGCCGAGTTTAAGCGGCAATCTCCATCCAAAGGAATTATCAATGATTCTGTGACCATTGCAGAGGTAACGCAAGGGTATGTAGACGCGAATGTTGCGGCACAATCCATTTTGACGGATACTTCTTTTTTTGGAGGAACGATGGCCGATTTAATGGAAGCAAGAGTCATCAATACTGCCATTCCGATTCTGAGAAAGGATTTTATTGTAGACGGATTTCAAATTGTAGAAGCCAAAGCAATCGGAGCAGATGTTATTTTGCTAATTGCTGCTTGTTTGACAAAACAAGAACTAAAAAATTACGGGCAGTTGGCCAATGATTTAGGCTTGGAAGTTTTGTATGAGGTGCATACACAAGCAGAATTGGACAAGATTGATTTGGACAATAAATTAATAGGCATTAACAATCGGAATTTAAAAACCTTTGAGGTCGATTTAGAAAATTCGATTTCTTTGGCAAGTCAAATTCCTGAGAGTTGTATCAAAGTATCAGAAAGTGGTATTAGCGATCCAAAAGTAATCATGGGATTAAAAGAGTATGGCTTTAAAGGGTTTTTAATTGGAGAAACTTTTATGAAACAAGATAACCCTGGATTGGCATGTCAGGAATTTATCAGTCAAATTAGATAATTAATGTCAGTTCGAGTGAATTTTGAGGTACGAAAAATTTGTATCGAGAACAAATGAGACTTCTCGATACAATTTTCTCATAAATTCGAAAATCACCTGTTTACCGTAGGCAGGCTCGAAGTGACACTAAAATACAAGTAGATGAAATTAAAAATTTGTGGAATGAAATACCTAGAAAATATCCAGTCGGTTGCTGAATTGCAGCCCGATTATCTGGGCTTTATTTTCTATGAGAAGTCAAAAAGAAATTTTGATGGAATCATTCCTGAATTGCCAACATCAATCAAAAAAGTGGGTGTTTTTGTCAATGCGCCTATTGATGCAATTGTAGCTAAAATCATCACCTATAAGTTACAAGCAGTACAATTGCACGGTGATGAAAGTATGCAATTCTGCGAAGAATTGCGTCAAGCTGAACTTGTTTCAGTTTTTCATGATGAGAAACTGAAACAAGTTCGGAATAAACTTGAAGTAATCAAAGTATTTGGAATTAAAGAAATGTTTGATTTTGAACGTACAAAAGAGTTTGAAGAGGTCTGTGATTATTTCTTGTTTGACACCAAAGGAAAAGAACGAGGTGGCACTGGAATCACATTTGATTGGGGAATTTTAAAAAACTACAATGCTACAATACCGTTTTTTTTAAGTGGGGGAATTGGATTGGAGCAAGTAGCAGAAATAAAAAAGTTAATGAAGACAGATTTACCAATCTACGCATTGGATGTAAACAGTAAATTTGAACTGGAACCTGGGCTGAAAAACCTTGAGAAATTAAAAGAATTTAAAAGAAACGTCATTACGAGAAGTGAAACGACGAAGTAATCTCTTACTTAATTGTAAGATTGCTTCTCCCGATCCCGAGAACTCGGGAGGGATCGCAATGACAGAAAACAAGAATATGAAATCAAAATATCAACCAAATAAAAACGGTTATTACGGACAATTCGGAGGCGCGTTTATTCCGGAATTATTGTATCCAAACGTAAAAGAGTTGGAAGACAATTACTTGCAAATTTTGGAATCTGAAGCATTTCAAAAGGAGTACAAGGACTTGTTACAACATTATGTTGGACGTCCGAGTCCATTGTATTTGGCAAAACGATTGTCTGAAAAATACGGGGCTACTATTTATTTAAAACGCGAAGATTTAAATCATACCGGAGCACATAAAATAAACAATACCATTGGTCAGATTTTGGTTGCAAAACACTTGGGTAAAACAAAGATCATTGCTGAAACTGGCGCTGGACAACACGGCGTGGCAACGGCAACGGTTTGTGCGTTGATGGACCTAGAATGTGTGGTTTTTATGGGCGAAATTGACATTGAACGTCAAGCGCCAAATGTGGCTCGTATGAAAATGTTGGGAGCAACAGTCATTCCTGCAACCAGCGGAAGTAAAACCTTAAAAGATGCCACCAATGAAGCCATTCGGTATTGGATTCAGCATCCAGACACCTATTATTTAATTGGTTCTGTGGTAGGTCCACATCCATATCCAGATATGGTAGCGCGTTTACAAGCAGTAATTAGTGAAGAAATGAAAGTGCAATTAAAAGCACAAAGGGGTACCGAAAATCCAGATACCATTATTGCCTGTGTTGGAGGAGGAAGCAATGCTGCAGGTGCTTTTTATCATTATTTAGAAGATGAAAGTGTTGAGTTAATTGCCGTAGAAGCAGCTGGATTAGGAGTAGATACAGGTAAAAGTGCTGCGACTTCTCAATTGGGAGATGTTGGTGTAATTCACGGAAGTAAAACCCTTTTAATGCAAGATGAATATGGGCAAATTACAGAGCCTTATTCAATTTCTGCAGGATTGGATTATCCAGGAGTTGGGCCACTACATGCTTTTTTACACGAAACAAAGCGCGCAAAATTTATGAATGCAACGGATAAAGAAGCCTTGGATGCAGCCTATGAGTTGACCAAAATAGAGGGAATTATTCCGGCTTTAGAAAGCGCGCATGCACTGGCGGTATTGCCAAAATTGGCATTGAAAAAGGACCAAGTTATTGTGGTGAACTTATCGGGTAGAGGAGATAAAGACATGGAAACATACATCAAGCATATAGAAAAATGAAATCAATCAAAAATATATTTAAAGAAAAGCAACACGTGCTTTCTATCTTTTTTACTGCGGGTTTTCCAAATTTGGAGGATACCACGAAAATCATCTCTGAATTAAGCACAAACAACGTTGATTTTATTGAAGTTGGTTTGCCGTATTCAGATCCGTTGGCTGATGGACCTACGATTCAACATAGCAGTCAAGTTGCTTTGCAAAACGGAATGAATTTAGATGTGGTTTTTGAGCAATTAAAAGCAATCAAAGACACCAATACAACACCTTTGTTGTTGATGGGGTATTTGAATCAAATCATCAAATACGGTGAAGATAAATTCTGTCAACACTGTAAAGATTGCGGAATAGAAACCGTAATCATTCCAGATTTGCCGATGTTGGAATATGAAAACCACTATCAGCAGTTATTTGATACCTACGGAATTACCAATGTGTTTTTAATCACACCACATACGTCAGAAGCACGAATTCGGAAAATAGATGCGTTGACAAAAGCGTTTATCTATGTGGTAGCTTCCGCTTCGATTACGGGAGCAAAAGGAGAAATTTCTCAACAACAAATCGATTATTTTGAACGCATCAAAACAATGAATTTGCAAAGTAAGTTGATCATTGGTTTTGGTATTTCTGATAAAGAAACTTTTGATACCGCTTGTCAATTTGCAGACGGAGCCATTATTGGTTCTGCCTTTATCAAACATTTAGATCGCAGTGGGGTTGCCGGAATCGGGGCGTTTGTGCAAAAAATTATTGAGTAAAATGGTGTCATTCCTGCGTAAGCAGGAATCTAAACAAGTAAATTTTTTATGGATTCCTGCTTACGCAAGAATGACAGAGAAACTAGTTAAAAACAGATAAATTAAAATTACCAAGTAGCTTAATTTTTTTCATTTACTTCATTTTCTCACCATTCACATAGGTAGCCACTACTTTGGTATGTGGAATTTCAGCACTTTCTACTTCCATGATGTCTTGGTTGAGGATGACAAAATCAGCAAACTTACCCACTTCAATACTTCCTTTTTCATGTTCTTCAAAATTGGAATAGGCTGCCCAAATGGTCATTCCTTTTAAGGTCTCTTCTCGGGTCAAGGCATTTTCCATTTGAAATCCATTCTCCGGATAATTGTCTAAGTCTTTCCGAACTACAGCGGCATAAAAAGTTAAAAACGGACTCACCTTTTCTACAGGGAAATCAGTTCCCAATGCAATTTTTCCGTACGTATTTAAAAGGTCTTTAAAGGCATAGGCCCCTTTTATACGTTTTTCACCAACTCTGTCTTTTGCCCAATACATATCACTTGTAGCATGTGTTGGTTGTACCGATGGAATAATATTGTCAAAATATTCAAAATCTTCTGGAGCAATGATCTGCGCATGTTCAATTCTCCAACGTCTATTTTTTTGTCCTTTTAGCGCTTCCTTATATGTTTTTAACAACCAAAAATTGGCAGAATCTCCAATGGCATGTGTATTCATTTGATAGTTTGAAGCTGCAATTCGAGTGGCAATTTCTCGATATTTTCCTGGAGCATATATCAATGCGCCGTGGTGATTTTCTCTATCGCTATAGGGCTTTTTCATTGCTGCGCCACGAGAACCTAAAGCGCCATCACCATAGACTTTAAATGAGCGAACATTCAAACGGTCTGTTTTGGTAATTCCTTTTGAGATGTAATGATCTAAGTTTTGATCGCTTACAGAAACCATTGCATAAATTCTCATTTTTAAATCTCCAGATTTCTGTAAACTGTCAATCAATTCAATTGTTTGTCGAGACAAACCGGCATCGTCAACAGTGGTTAAGCCCAAGTCAAAAGAAATTTTTTGTGCGTCTAATAGTGCTTGAATTTGTTCTTTTTTTGAAGGTTGTGGAATGTTGATAAAACGCATTGCTGCATCAACCAATACTCCTGTTATTTTTCCGTCTTTAAGGATGATTTCTCCACCAGAAACCTTGGTGTTTTTTGTAAGTTTTGACAAGTTTATTGCTGCTTGATTTACCAACAAGGCATGTCCGCCAACTCTACGAACTGCCACAGGTGTATTTGGAAATAGTTTGTCTAATTTTTCTTTGGTTGGGAATTCTTTCACTTCCCAGTCATTTTGATCCCAACCTCGACCCGTAATAAATGAGGTGTTTTTTTCTTTTTGAAAGCCGACCAACCGTTCTAAGACTTCTTCATAGCTTTTTGTGCCAGTAAGATCTACTTTTTGTTGTTGCAATCCCATTCCGAAGAAATGACAATGCGCGTCTATTAATCCTGGGACAACCGTTTGGTTTTTTGCATCTATTGTTTTTAAGGTTGCATA
>Ga0209554_1000204_pt1 | contig 49214 bp, 47 predicted proteins | sample MarorgKNORR_S2LV_5_FD_188221 | JGI IMG/M metagenome (GOLD analysis project Ga0209554, IMG submission 188221) | Marine microbial communities from the Southern Atlantic Ocean, analyzing organic carbon cycling - Bottom_A/KNORR_S2/LV (SPAdes) (version 2) | ecosystem: Environmental > Aquatic > Marine...
TTAGGCCTGCTCTTAAATTCTGGATGATATTGGACTCCAATGAAATATGGATGTCCGTCTAGCTCAAAAATTTCACAGCGCTGTCCAGTTTCATCTTTGCCAACAAACTTTAGACCAGCCGCTTCAATTTGCTCTACTAGGTCTGGATTGACTTCGTATCTGTGGCGATGTCTTTCATCAACTGAATTTCCATCTCCATATAGGGTTCTAATTTTGCACTCATCGACTTGCCATATTGTAGGCCGACTGCCCAATCGCATTGTTCCTCCCAAATGAGTTTTTGAAATCTCTGGCATGAACACAACTGCTGCGTGTTCAACATTTTCATCAAATTCTGTTGAGTTTGCACCTGCAAGTCCCAAGACATTACGACAAAATTCAATGGTTGCAATCTGTAATCCCAAACAAATTCCAAGATATGGGATATTGTTAGTTCTGGAATAATTAGCGGCGAGTATTTTTCCTTCTATACCTCTGTCGCCAAAGCCGCCAGGCACCACTACGCCATCTGCACCTTTCAGCATCTGCCATGCCCTTGCAGATTCTTCATCATTATCCCAATCCTCTTCAAGATGTGATGCTTCAACCCAGTCGATTACCAATTTTCTATCAACTGCCATCGCTGCATGTTGTAAAGATTTGATGACCGAAAGATATGCATCACTCAATCCTGTATATTTACCGACCATTGCAATTCTAATCTCTTGAACGAGGGTATCTAGGTGTAATGCCATCTTTCTCCATTCAGCCAAAAACCCAGTAGATTCACAATCTAAGCCAAGAATATCGCACAAACCTTGTTCTTGAAGCATTAGGGGGACATGGTAGATGTTTGGAACATCATGTGCTGAGAATACGGCATCTGGGCTAACATGGCAAAATGCGGCCAATTTTTCCCGAGTTTCAAGGGCCAACGGTGCGTTAGACCTACAAACTAGGATATCAGGGGAGATTCCAAGTCCTCTTAGTTCTTTAACAGTATGTTGGGTAGGCTTTGTTTTTTGCTCACCTACAGGCCCCATAACAGGAACTAATGATACGTGAACGAAAGTAATGTTTTCTCTACCAACTCTGAATTGGAATTGCCTAAAAGCCTCAATATATGGAGCTGATTCAATATCTCCAACAGTGCCTCCTAATTCGATAATACAGGCATCAGGTGCTTGATCTGAACCATCTACAGGCTGGTACGCAACATCCTCAATCCATTCCATTACCGCATCGGTAATATGTGGAATGACCTGCACTGTTTTCCCTAAATAATCGCCACGCCTTTCCGCTTCAATTACTTTGGAATACACTTTCCCAGTTGTCAAATTATTGTCCTTGGCTAAGTTGATATCCAAAAATCTCTCATAATTGCCGAGGTCTAAGTCTGCTTCGCCACCATCGTCAAGAACGAAAACTTCTCCATGTTCAAACGGAGACATTGTTCCAGCATCGCTGTTTAGATACGGATCAATTTTGATAGAAGTGACTCGCAGTCCAGCGGATTTGAGCAATACACCTATGCTACTGGCAGTAACTCCCTTACCTAATCCGGAAAGGACACCTCCGCTGACCACGACGTACTTCATTGACATCAACGGGCTTTTAGGCCGTCGCGCCTCCTTAATCAACATACCCTTAAACATCCCAAATCCCGAATTTGCAAAATAATCAATATTTGGTTAATTATCAACATCGTATTTGAGAATTGACATAGATTAAGCCAATAATCAAAAGGTGGCGACTGCAAAGTTGATTTTAGGGGAGCGCGATGAGTATCATTCCAACAACGATGATGGCATGGACAAAAATTGCCGATGAACAAGGCGGTTTTTCTCTTTTACAACACCCCGTTCCTGTAGCGAAGGAAAATGAAGTACTTGTCCAAACATTGGCGACATCAATTTGTGGAACTGATATTCATATCTGGAAGTGGGACCAATGGAGTAGAGAAAATGTGCCACTTGGAACGATAACAGGCCATGAAACATGTGGTAAAATTATCGCAGTAGGTGATGGAGTTTCCGAATCTAGAATTGGCGAAACCGTTGCAATAGAATGCCATTTTGCATGTTGGAATTGTCCACGCTGTAATGAAGGAAATGCTCATATTTGCGAAAGTGGAACAATTTTTGGGGTTGAAGTTAATGGAGCGTTTGCACCATATTTCTCCGCCCCAAGTATCAATGCGAGAAAGATTCCTGAAGGTATAGATCCAAAATTTGCATCGATACAAGACCCTCTAGGTAATGCAATTCACACATTGACAGGAGGGCCAATTAAGGATGCAACTGTAGCAATACATGGCCTTGGCCCAATTGGATTATTTGCGGTTAATGCGGCCAAAGCGATGGGTGCAAAGAAAGTGATTGCCATAGATTGGGATAATCAATATCGTATGAATCTAGCAGAGAAATTAGGTGCCGACCTGATACTTGGGAAAGAACATGACATCGTTGCTGAAATCCTTTCGGCAACCGATGGCAGAGGTGTGGATAACTCCTGTGAATTTTCTGGTTCACCTATTGCTTTGGCCAATACTGTTAGGTCAACAAGAATGGGTGGTTATGTCAATGTGCTATCGGTATATGGTAACCCAACACCTGAAATTCCAATGAATGAAATCGTATTTAGATATTTACACTTGAAAGGAATCAATGGTAGGAAAATGTGGTCGACTTGGGATCAGATGCATGAATTGTTAAGTGCTGGAAAAATAGATGTTGAAAGCATAGTAACAGATCAGTTCCCAATCTCTGAATTTGAGCAGGGTATGGAATTAGCAACTTCCGGCAATTGTGGCAAAGTAGTACTGCAATTTCCTTCAAGCTGAAACCCATTATTTGAGATTCAATACTCATGTATACATCTAATTGCATCTTGTATTTTAATAATAGTCCGGCCAAATATCCGATATGCCTAATTCAGCATAGCGTGGTATAAGCCCCTTCATTCCATTTCAGGCATTTCTGGTATTACAGCATCAGTTTTTGCCCATAATACATCATCGATACGAAGAATAGAAACTGCCGCCTCTGTAGCACCGCTAATCGCTTGGCGAGTAATCCGTAGGGGTTCAAGTATACCATCATCAACCATATTTGTTGATTTTCTTGTGTTTACATTTAATCCGAAATAATGAGAGATATCCTCGCTAGCGTTGCTTTGCGATGCAACAATTTCCAGTAGAGTGTTGATTGGATCTAATCCTGCATTTTCAGCGAGCACTCTTGGAATAATTTCCAATGCATCAGCAAAGGCTTCTATCGCCAATTGTTCCCTGCCAGGAATAGTTTCGCCATACCTTCTCAATCTTCTAGCCAAGGCAACGTGTGTAGCGCCTCCTCCAGCCAATAGCAAAGGCTCTTCTATTAATTGACAAGCGACTCCAAGAGCATCTCCAAAACATCTCTCAACTTCGCCTAATACATCTATTGTAGAGCCCCGAGCAATGAAAGTTGCACCGCCTTCTTCAGTTTCTACAATCCAATGTGACACACTATTCCACATTTCATTTCTAGATTCAATAAATGCGCCTAAATCTTTAACAGTTGCATGTTTAACATCATGAATTAATGTTGCACCGCAACCTCTAGCAAGCAAATCTAAATCATCTCTTGCAACTCTTCTAAATGCTTGAATACCAACATCATTCAGCGCCGAGCGAATATCATCATCAATACCTTCTTTACAGGCTAACAAAGTGACACCAAGAGATTGTAGATGTTTGACTTGTTGCATTAATATCTCAAATTCCATATCTCTAAAGGATTGAAGAACACCGGTTGATGTTACATTTAATTTCATATCAGAGGCCATAGCACGTCTTTCAACTCCGCCATTTATTAGCAGAACTTTACCAGCACCAATTTTTTTCGGCATCGCTTCAAGGATGCGGTTCTTTGCCAATACTAATCCAGTTACCAATTGAGAATCAGTAACTACACCGCCACTTTGTGGAAGCACCTTGACTCGGGTCGGGTCAGCGATAGTTACACCGTCTCGGGTTTCTGTAATTATTTCAGCAGCCTCAACAGATAATCGGGCTAAATGCATGCGCATCGCTTCATGTCCTTTACCTGCGAGTGAGGTTTGAGTTGCAACTAAATGGTCATCCTTTACTGCATCTATTGTGAATGAAAGAAGTTCCTTGCGGCAAAATTCCTCAGCCATACGATATCCGCGCGCAATCATCGATGGATGAACACCTTGAGTTACCAAATGCCATGCATTATTCAACATTTCAGCACTGATTAACACCGTTGTAGTAGTGCCGTCTCTTGCGATTTTATCTTGTACGGATGCGGCGTTGATTAGCATTTTTGCTATGGGGTGCTCAACTTTTGCAGTCTCAAGAATAGTGACTCCATCATTTGTCGTCAAAGTTCGTCCTGAATCATCAATTAACAATTTGTCAAGGCCACGTGGGCCAAGGGTTGAACGAATAGCACCAGATAATGCGAGTGCGGCTTGGATGTTTTTGCGAAGAGCATCGCGACCGGTGGTTCTTTCAGTATCGGAGAGGATTGACGTATCGCTCATAGACAGTCCACCAGTCTCTCATCAATAAGCCAAACGCTTTCAATTTCATCAACGACAGATTCAATCTTCGTCAACTACTTCAAAATCAGCATCGACGACACTATCCTCACCATCGACGTTGATATCACCGTCGTCCGCATCGGAATTGCCCTCTTGTTCAGCCATTTCAGCAGCAGCAGCTTCGTATAACTTTGAGGAAACTGCATGCATTGCTTCTTCAACTTCCTTTACTTTGGTCTGGATGGATGCCTCATCAACATCCTCTAGATCTATAGGCTTACCATCTTCATCTTGAACCATCTTCTCAAGTTCATCCAATAGTGATTTTACAGGGTCGACATCAGCATCATCTAACTTTTCAGCATTTTCTTCCAAAGTTCGACGTGTCTGGTAGACTACTTGGTCCGCCATATTCTTAAGTTCAACCTTAGCCTTGCGAGTTTTATCTTCTTCAGCGAATGTTTCAGCCTCTTCAATCTTGGCCTGTATTTCCTCTTCAGATAGTGAGGTGTCTGATTCAATAGTAACGGATTGTTCTTTACCAGTGCCCATATCCTTTGCACTAACATTAACGATTCCATTTGCATCTATGTCAAAAGTAACCTCAATTTGAGGAACGCCACGAGAAGCAGCAGGAATGCCGCCGAGATGGAATTGTCCAAGTGTGACATTGTCTTTTGCGAATTCACGTTCACCTTGTAAAACATGTATTTCTACAGCAGGTTGATTATCGGATGCGGTAGAATATATCTCTGAACGTCGAGAAGGAATTGTAGTATTGCGCTCAATCATTGTGGTCATTACACCACCTAGAGTCTCAATTCCAAGCGTTAGAGGTGTGACATCGAGTAGTAATATGTCAGAAACGCCTTCATCACCTGCAATGATTCCTGCTTGAATAGCAGCCCCCATAGCAACAGCCTCATCAGGATTAATTCCCTTGTATGGCTCTTTTCCGGCCTCCTTCTCAACCGCAGTTTGAACTATAGGTATTCGAGTTGAACCGCCAACAAGAATTACCTTGTCAATATCTCCTTTCTTGACGCCAGCATCTTTCATTGCTTGGCGGGTTGGACGCATTGTCTTTTCAATCAACTTAGAGATTAGATCTTCAAACTTAGCACGGGTTAGAGTAATGTCCATATGTTCAGGTTGACCATCTTTCATTGTGATAAATGGTAGATTTATTTGAGTAGTATGGGTGCCAGAAAGTTCAATCTTTGCCTTTTCAGCAGCCTCTTTGAGACGAGCGAGTGCTTGGACATCCTTGCCCAAGTCAATACCAGTTGATTTCTTGAATTCAGCGATCAGCCATTTAATAACCAAATCATCAAAGTCATCGCCACCAAGTTTGTTATTTCCAGCGGTTGCCTTAACTTCAATTTGTGGCTGTCCATCAACTTCGTATATATCAAGTACTGACACATCGAAAGTTCCACCACCAAGGTCGTAGACCAGAATAGTTGCTTCATCCCCTTTGTCTACTCCATAGGCTAATGCAGCAGCGGTCGGTTCGTTGATAATCCTTAGAACTTCTAGGCCAGCGATTCTACCCGCATCCTTCGTTGCTTTTCTTTGGGCATCGGTAAAGTATGCTGGGCATGTGATGACCGCTTGCTTTACTTCAGAACCCAAATATGCTTCAGCATCTGTCTTCAACTTTTGCAAAATAAATGCAGATATCTCTTGAGGAGTGTACTCCGAATCATCAATCTTCTTTGACCATTCAGTGCCCATATGCCTCTTTACCGAGAGAATTGTACGTTCAGGATTTGTTACTGCTTGGCGTTTTGCAGTAACTCCGATAAGTCGCTCTGAACCATTCTTTGCAAATGCAACAACCGAAGGAGTCGTTCGTGCTCCCTCAGCATTTGGAATAATGACGGGGTCACCATTTTCTATCGTTGCAACACAGCTATTTGTAGTTCCTAAATCTATACCTATTACTTTACTCATTTTTTCACTTCCTTGTTTTTTTTCACTTTTGTTTATTCTAATATTCAGAAAATTGGTATTCCACCATTTTCATCATCGTCATCGTCATCGTCATCTGCGAGTTCAATACCGATGTTTTCGGCCAAAGGGATTCCATCATCATACTCTTCATCTTCCAAACCAGCAACATTTTCAATTGGTTCTGTGGCCGAACCCTGAGGAGTTAGTTTTAGAGTAATATCTAGAATACCATTGTTTAGACTGAAATCAACCACATCTTCACATTGATGAGGGAGGGCAATTCTTGCCAATGGTTGTGACTGGTTATCCTTGAGAACTTCAATTTGCTGTCCACCTTTGACCAGTGATAATTCAACTTGGTCTTGTTCAACATCACCACGTAATGAAAAGTCAATTGTAACACTCATATTCCACCCATCTAAGTAAATATCATCGGTTGGCAGATCAATGATTTTGTCATCTTTCTTTTCTGTAGTAGGGGTCGGAATTTCTACCGCAGCATCAACTTCTACTGCCATGCCCATATTTTTCAAGATGTCACTAAGGTCGTCGCCCTTTGCGAACATTTTGGCCAGATTGGACAGATCAAAATTGAAATTAACTTCACCCTTTGCAATCTTTTCAGCATCGATACCCATTGATTCAAATTGGTCACGGAATTGATCCATCAATTTGCGTAGTTGGTCTTTATCGATTGGCATGCCCATGTTTCGGAACATTTCCGACATCTGCTCAATCAATTTCTCTTCCCAATCTTCGCCACTTGACATCTTCTTCACCACTACTGAACCATCGGTTACATAGTGGCCTATCTGCGGCCCTATATGAACTCAACGATTTTTTTGACTTTCGTAAATGGGCAATAATCGTACTTAAGCGAAAAATAATTCTCTACTTTTCACCGAAAAAACATCCAATTCACATCATTTCAGGCCAATGACGAGCAATATTATAGTAAATCTCAACAAAACTCTTTGAGTGTGTAGGCTCTTGCTCTCTTCTTTATCTCTTTAGGTGGCCACTTCCACATTATCAATCCTCCAAGAACTGACATTGCTAGCATTCCAAACCAGCCAGCCCAAGCAGCAGAATCTCATCACTGTGTAATTAAGTGGTAAAGGGTTCTAACATGAACTCCAGATGCTCCATGTCCAACCATATCGTTAGTTTTTGCACCCCAGAAGGTTCCGGCAATATCCATGTGAGCCCAAGGAATTTGCTCTGCATCATCTCCTTCTCCACGCTTAGGTACGAATTGTTTCAAGAAAGCGGCAGCAGTATTTGCTCCACCCCAACGACCAGCACCAAGATTACGAGTATCTGCAATCTTTGAATCGGTAATCTCTTTTTCAAATGCTGGTAATAGTGGCATTGGCCAAGCGAGTTCATCAACAGCATTTCCAGCCTCATGGATACTTGTTCGGAAGTCATCATCATTTGACCATAATCCAGTTGCTTCATGTCCAAGTGCAACAACACAGGCTCCGGTTAAAGTAGCGAAATCAATAATATATTCCGGATCGTATTCTCCAGCCTTCCACAGACCATCTGCAAGAACCAAACGTCCTTCAGCATCGGTATTCAAGACTTCAATGGTCTTTCCAGAAAGTGTCTTGATAATATCACCCGGGCGTTGAGCATTGGAAGAAGGCATATTTTCTGCCATACATGTTATTCCAATGACTTTGCCAGAATGCCCTGTTGAAGCAAGCGCTTCCATCATACCGAAAACTGTAGCAGAACCACCCATATCGTACTTCATTTCATCCATATTCTGTCCAGGCTTCAGTGAGATTCCCCCGGTGTCGAAGGTAATTCCCTTTCCAACGATAACAGGACAGCGTCCCTCAAGGTGTTCATTTAATTTGAAAATAACCATACACGGTTTTCTAGCACTGCCTTTTCCAACAGCGATTAATCCACCCATCCCATGCTCAATAGCTTCTTCGTAAGATATTACGTCAACACTGACATCGTCATATTGCTTAGCCCAATCCATTGCTTTCTTAGCATATGCCATCGGATACATATCATTTGGAGGGGCATTTCCTAAGTCCCTTGAAAGGTGAACACCTGAGGCAACGCCTGTAGCGATTCGAATTGCTTCATTCAACTCATCTTCAATATCTTCATCACAAATAATTCTAGCATTAATGTCGTCTTCTTTATCATCTTCATCAATTGTTTTGTAATAGTTGTAGGAGTAATCTCGCAACAAAAGGCCTTCAGCAAACGCAGCCACCAAAACACAAGATGTTGAATCTAGTTTGACAGTCAAATCAGTGCCATGTGTTTTGCCTCTAACCTTGACTACAGTAGCACCTGCTTTTCTGTATATATTTGCATCAGCTTCTTCTTTCTTTCCAAGGCCAACCAGCATTGCTTTTCCACCCTCTCCTCCAAGAAGCGTAAGAGTAGATTTTGCTTTCCCCTTGAAATCCTTATCGGATAATACGGTGTTGATTTGGCTTCTTAAATGAGCCGGAATACCTCCGCTTGAATCATCTAACTTTTTTGTGTCTTGAAAAAGTGGCAGAATTAGAGTACCATCGATATTGTTTCCTGAACTTACTGTGATTTGCATGCTTTCACCGTTTAACGCCTACAGGCTACAGCACTTCAACCTAATTACAACTTAATTTCAATAAATATTGGTCAATAGTGAATGCCAGCCATTCAAAATGGCTCCTTCACTTGGGTTTTGATTTGAGGTCATAACTACATTCGGCACTTTGATAACGAGGAGGTCTATGAACGAACCATGCACATCGCAAGCAAAGTCACCATCGCCATCGGAGTTATCTTGTTAATCGGCAGCGCTGTTGGCTTGGGTTTAGGCATAGGCGATATCGTAGGTTTGGGTGAAGAAAGCACTTATCTCGACGAACAATCCAGCGGGACTTTTACGGTCAATGAAAATGAGTCTTGGGATATTGTAGTCTACATTATTCATCCAGTGGATTGTGAATCGATTGACCTCACAATTGTTGATAGTACGGGAACTGATGCGATCGGATACGACGGTTGCTACAATGATGATATGATGACCTATAATGATGGTGACAGAGAATCATATGCTACCATGGTTCATGTTACACCAGGTATGGAATACACACTAAATAGCAATGTCAAGGTTGATGTTGTTGGAAGTTATTGTGACGAAGCGTGCATGGAAGAAGCCATCGGCGGCGGTATTGCTATAGCAGGCGGATTTGTAGGCATTTGTTGTTCAATACCAATAATAATTATTGGCATCATTCTTGCCTTTGTCATGGATGACCCGAAAGTAAACACAATCATGCCAGTTGGCCAAATGCCCGTTGGGCAAGCGACATACCAAGCACCTATTACGGGACAAGCCCCAGTGGCACAAACCATTCACCAACCTCCAGTTGAGCAAGCCATTCAACCAGTGGCAGTTCCAGTCACACCAATTACTCCACCGCTCACGCAACAACCTCCAGTTGAACAAACCCCTCAACCTGCTGAAGTTCCGGTCACGCCAATTACTCCACCGCTCACGCAACAACCAGTTCAGGAGCCTTGGTGGGACGAAAAGCCTCCACAGTGAACCTTAAACAGGCACAGTTTGGGCGAATAAGGCACGATTGTGGCAAGCCGTTATTCAGAAATCTCAATTTCACTTAATTCTGGCTTGAGAATTGCTACAACAGAGAGTGCCATTATCAAAGACAATGGATTGAATAATCCATATCCAAGTAAGAAGCCATCATCTTTAACTTTGATAATTGTGACAAGATTTTCATCTACAGTTTCATCAACCCATCGACTAACTTCAACAACTCTAACCTGATAATGCAAATTCCAGTATCCTCCTTCATCCATTGTTAAATTTGTAGAGTCCAAAATAACATGACTAGAATTACTAGCATTGACCGCGAAAAGGGAACTATTCCAGCCAACTTCTCCCGCTGAATCAATCCACTGCAAGGTGGCGTTAGCGGTACTTGCATGAGCCACATTGTTGACATCAAGGGTTATTTCATCACCACCAATCTCAACACTTTGAACTTCTAAATGTGCTCTCCAAAACCAAGCATCACGAATGAGATACCTCATGACTTCTAGTTCTAGTCCAAGACGATCTGATAATCTCTCGGTAGTTCCAAGTAGGAATTGTTCATCATCGGTTTCAAATGTAAATGTAGGATAACCCATTACTCCATAGCCATAATCTCGTGAAGTTCCATGAGTTGGGTAAATGCCAGCATTTGCATTTCTAATCGGTAAATCAGGTGAAATATTCGCATGAATTTCATCGGCCATATAAGTGTATAATTCCCAATCCGCAGGCATGTCACCAGTCCATCCCCATGGGTATGCCAAAATCCAAACTCCAGTATGCATAGTCACATACAAATCGGCATCGACCATGTATTCTGCCATATAGTCAGCATTATTTCGTGTCTCACTTTCAGAGAATGGACCACCTCTACCGCTACGTGTCTCATCTTCTGTCCACATATGGTCATAATTACGATTCAAATCAATGGCATTGCTATTCCATCTATTGTCGGCATCATTTCCATCAGCATTTAACATAATCATGACATGAATTTCAGTAGTTTCCAATACCGCTAATGCTTCTTCATTTCCTGATGCTGATTCTTCGATATAATATTCTGCTACCAAGAATGCCAACTCAGTTCCTAAATGTTCATTTCCATGGTGGCCGCCATCGATGTAAATTTTGGTTTTTGCACTACCGTTTGGGGCGGTATCGTTGGCCCAATTACTGATTTGAACGACCCACTGTTCTCTTCCTAATTCGGTTTGTCCTGCACTGACTACTTTGACCGTATCTGGATAATCAGAGTCCCATTGATTGACTTGTTGAGTTAATGAGAGATAGGAATGATACCAATGTTCTTCAATAATATCTGGCTGTGCAGTAGCATTTCCCAGTGCTGGAGAAAAACCGGTCAGCAATAACATCACTACCAATGCTATGCCGCGCATAATAACCCCTCAAATCTCCACCCTAATTGGAATTGTGGTATTTTGAATTACCATTTTGCATTAAATGCATTTGGATTTTTGACTCTTTCCGCTTCCTTTGTCCATATTGCAGCACCGTTGCCGCCATAGATGTCAGCGAATGGGTCAATCACTTCTGGCTCAAGATTGCGTTGCATATAAGCTTCAACACGCTCGCGCAGATCTGGTTTGAATTTCCAATAGTGAATTCTCCATTCCCGGCCATCCCAAAGAGTTGTTTCCTCTGATTCGGTAGTCAGTAGATCATAATCTTGAAACATGTAAAACAAGTTTCGGTCAGTAGGTTCTAGTGCGTTGTCAATAATCCTGTTATAGAAGCCAAAGAACCCTAGGGCATGTTCGGCCATTCCTTGTGCAACTTCCGACTCCATCTCAATATCGATGTGTTGTTGAATAGCTCTCGTTAATTCTCCCATTGTCATTCCCATTTTGATTCCTCCGCGTTAGGTTTGACTCGGCAACACCGATAATCTCCCCCGACTACCATTATGTATTGTCTTCCGACACATATTAACCTCTCGCTGTTTTTTCATGAAAACAGCAATATTTTGCGTTTTTTTCAAAAATTATCTTCATTATTGTTACGGACGGGGGAGATATTTTTTCCGTTTTTCTTTTAAGGACTGCTGGTTTGAATGGGTTCGGTGGGATAGTGTTTGTTGATGGTAACTTCCTAGGATTGCCCGAAAATGGCGATGTTGTAGATGTCGTAATATTGCAGATTCCATATGAATTAACTACATCTTATGGTCAAGGAACTTCACAAGGTCCAGCAGCTTGTATCTCTGCAAGTGGGCAAGTGGAATTATTTGATCCACTTCTTGGAAGTGATTTGCCAAATGGTAATGCAATTCATACTAATGAGCCATGGGATGGCGAAGGTAATTCATTATTGCAGCAATTAGATGGTATCTCAAATTACCTTCAACCGTGGTATGCAGGAGATTGTTTTCCAATCTCACTGGGCGGCGAGCATGGAATATTGCCGCCTCTGATTAATGCAGCCAAAACCCACCCGCTTATTTGCAACGATTTGTCAAAATTAACCATTGTTCAAATCGATGCCCATGCAGACCTCCGCAGTCAATTGGATGGCGAGGTATATTCGCATGCTTGTGCCGCATCACGTAGTCTTGATTTGGGTGTAGGAAAACTATTGCAAGTTGGAATTAGAGCATTTAGCCAAGAAGAGTATCAAGCCATTGCCCGTGATGATAGAATTACAACTTTCTTTGCAAGCGATACGCAAAACCACTCAACAGGTAGAGAGGTATGGCAACAATGGTTAGACACATTGTCAAAGATAGAAGGGCCTGTTCATCTAAGTATAGACATCGACGGTCTAGATGGTTCTATTGTGCCTGCAACCGGAACTCCGGTACCTGGTGGGCTATCATATTGGCAAGTCGTTGAAACAATTGAAGCCTTGTTCAATGCGCAAAAAGCAACGGTAATCTCAGCAGATGTCAATGAAATCGTACCACAAATAGATTCACCATTAACACAATTTACTGCAGCGATGTTAACAACAAAAATTGTTGTAAATCATTTCAATGCCAAAGATTCAGGGAGATGGAACTCTACCGTTCAGCAGATGGGCAAAAGCAGATTGATTGGCACTTCAACCTTTTTCCAGCAGGAGGGTGGGCAATGAATAATATTAGGTCACACGGAAGTCATATCTTTCTTGATTACACTGGGTATTCACCAATTGGTGATGATGATGGTAATTGGATGCTCCAAATCATGCGAGATGCCGTAATAAATAGCGAAGCTAAGGAAGTGCACTCACATGTTGAACAATTTGATGGTAATACATCACCACCTGGTTTTGCAGCAGTAGTATTGTTGGATGAATCACATGTGACTGCGCATTGCTATTCGGAAAAAGGTTGGCTTGCAATCGATTGTTTTACCTGCGGGCAATGCAACCCAAATACAATCGTAGAGCAAATTCAGCAAGCGCTTGAACGAGCAATTCCAAATCTTAGACTAATCAAAAAATCTAGTCAAGAAAGATTCCTTCACGAAGAAGAAAACAAGGAGGAATGAGAATGTCTGTAAGAAAGTTTGTCAATGAACACTACCGACATTTCAATGCCGGCTCTTTAGCATCTGCAAGCGAATCATTACTTCGCTTCCTAGATTCAGGTGGTAAGATATTTTTGACCTTGGCAGGAGCGATGTCAACTGCAGAATTAGGGCGCAGTATCGCACCTATGATCAGAGCCGGTCACATTGCAGCAATTTCATGTACAGGTGCAAATTTAGAAGAGGATTTGTTCAATTTAGTTGCTCATGACCATTATCAAAAAATTGAGGATTGGCGTTCTTTATCAGCACAAGACGAGGCTGAATTGCTTGCTAATAACATGAATAGAGTTACTGATACTTGCATTCCCGAAGATAAAGCATTTCGTAAAATTGAATCATTTTTGATGCAAAGATGGAAGGAAAGTAGTGACCTTGAGCAATCAAAATTACCACATCAATTCTTCTATGACATTTTGTTAGAAGATGAATTGGAGTATCAAGCAAAGCCTGAGAATTCATGGTTATTGGCAGCAGCACAGGTAAATCTTCCATTGGTCGTACCAGGTTGGGAAGATTCAACTCTCGGTAATATCTTTGCTGCGAGGGTAATGCAGGGAAAAATAAAGCAGCAAACAATTATCGGTGGAATTGGATATATGACCGGATTGGCCGAATGGTATTGTGACTGTAATCACCCCTTGGCTTTCTTGCAATTAGGTGGCGGAATAGCAGGAGATTTCCCAATATGTGTAGTGCCAATGCTTAACCAAGACTTGGAAAAAGATACGCCTTTGTGGTCTTGGTTTTGTCAAATATCTGAATCAACTCCTTCTTTTGGTGGATATTCTGGAGCCCCGCCTAATGAAAAAATTACTTGGGGTAAGTTATCGGTTGACACTGAAAAGTTCGTAATAGAAAGTGATGCTACCATTGTTGCTCCGCTAATGTTCTGCTATATTTTGGACCTTTGAAAGGACCTAATTAAAATTATTATTCAACACAATTCATCAAAGGCTTTGAATGGGAGTGTGAGAATCCTATGTTCATGTCTGAGAATAAGTACATCACTTCTATTGTTTTGGTTGGGCTACTTTTGTTCACTCCACTTTCTGTTTATGCAGATGGCACAGACCCATTAAATGTTGATATTACAACCGCTTGGACAAGTCAAAGCGGTACGGATAATGACCACGCATACCTACTGACTTTCTCGAGTAATTCAACATTTGACATTACCACTGAAATAACGCATATCCAAAATGGAACTGAATTGAATGTTAGTGTTTTCACTACATGGGGCTATGAGAATGGAGTTAGAACTGCTCATTTACTGTTAAATTCAACCCTGCAATGGGCTGATCAAGTAACAATAGATGTCACTGTGAATTCAATTGATTCAGTTGCAACTAGCAGTAATAATTTTTTCACTAGAAACATCGAAGTTGGAACTTGGAACCAACCGATGGCTGACCATGAGATTACACTGACTACCTCTTGGGACTTATTACAAAATTACACTACAGTTGACGGTGAACAATATTTTAGATTGAGTTTTGATGGTCATGGATGGCAACAGAGAATAGGTGATGTTCTCAATTCGTGGGAATTGGGAGATGGTGTGATGGTAACCGAAGAGAATACTGAGGGTGAATCAACAAATATGTCATTCGTATTAGATTCAATTTGGAAAAATGAAACCATTACTGCCGGATTGTTAACCTCTCAAGTTATTGATGCTAGAGGTTGGGGATATCTCGTAATCACATCACAGGAGGATGAAGTGGTAACTCAAATTATTGCTAATGTTAGCGATGCATGGATAAACCACAGCATGATAGATGGAATTATTTCTGAAAGGATTCGCTTAGAAGCTGGAGGCACAATGCAAATTGATTCAACCAATGAATCATCTTCTACTATTGATATCGATGCAGAACTCAGTGTGTTTTTATTTGAAACATGGGACGAAAATGGTGTAAGAAAACTAAGTCATAATCAAATTGAGGCATTAGGTGATTTCATTATTATTGATGATGGCTTTAGAATGGACATCTCACTCGATGGATTGGTAATGCTTGAACGATGGGAAGATGGAGTCCGTACTCAGCATAGAGAGAATATACGCGGGCATGGAACCTTTGGGGCGGAAGACCAAGATGATAATGCTACAATGGTCATCAATGGCACTATTTTTAATCTGGAAACAGATGTTGTCGATGGGCAAACTGTAACCGATGAGATCCATATTGATGGGACACTTTCTGGAGATGTACAGGGAACATTTGGAATCGTCAAAGGTATAGAGGACTCTGGGGTGCAGAGTAATTACTCCGGTGATGATTTTGAAGTAAATGTCATCCATGAAGAATCTTGGTTCAATATTACTGGAATCAATGGAGGTAATTTCTTTGATGGCGCTGGTGTAGGAGCATATCACAATAATTCTTGGAATTATCAAAGTGTTAACAGCCATTGGGATAATAGAACGGTTAGAATTGTGTGGGAGGAAACAGGTCCCGATGCAAGTAGTGGAGATGATAAACCACAACGTTCTCCGATTCAAAATAATTTGACACAACCGGAAATGGAACAAGCGCTTGGCAATATCACTGTTGGAAGAGAAACAGGGTTAGTACCGATTCCTATGGCAATTGGCGATAATGTTAGATTGAATGGGCAAGATGGAATCGTCCTAGAGATAGTTGCTAATTCTGTTGCAAATGACCCAAGAGATAACCACAATTTCCATGTTGTTCAGTGGACTGGTAGTTATGGTGATTCAGGTAGTGCAGGTATTGCCTTTGGTTCAATTATTGATGAAGGGCCATTACGAGGATTAGTCTCAAGTGTTACTAGAAGTTTTGAAATTGAATATGGCGCCAATAATGAATCAGCATTTCTAAATGAAACCCAATACATCGACAGAGTATTATCTCCTTCAATTGTTACAGCTGAAGAAAATACTGCCCCAATATTGCTTAGTTTAACCTTGGAAGAAGGACTGGTAGTAGGTGAAGGAGCATCTTTGGCACATCTTGTTGCCCACGTTACCGATGATGAATGGAATATTGATACCGTTACTGTTGATTTAACAGTTGTTGGTGGTGGAATTGTAACATTAAATGACAAAGGTTTGTTTGGAGATAATGCAATTGGTGATGATAGGTATACAACCCAAATAATGGTGCCAGGATTACAAGTTGGAAACTTTACAATCAATGTTACAATTATAGATTACTTTGATGCTATTACCGAAGGTTCAGGTATCATTCAAGTGGTCAATGATGCACCACGTCTAACTTCGGTTGAATTTGTTCCACATATTGCCAAGCGAGGAGATTTGATTATTGTTAATGCGATTGCATTTGACGGCCATGATGTTGAATCTGTGCAAGTTGATATGCGGGTATTTGGTGGACAGTTAATTGATTTAGTATTGTTGGAAAACGAAATATGGGCAGGCAATTTCACTCTACCAAATGGAATGACTCCAGGCTCACATGACATTCCATTTATTGTAACAGACTCTATTGGTGGAAAGCAAATATTGAGACATTGGATCGACATTGATAACGGTGCCCAACCAGATGTAGCAACACCATATCGTCTCCCCGATGGAGAGCATGTTTCAACTACGATATCAGTTCTCAATACAGCGCCACAAATTGTTGCAGAAGACATGAAAATTATACGCGGAGATAGTACTGCAACCGCTCTATTGGAGGCAGAAGTTAGTGATGCAGACGGCGTGATGTTGGTTCGAGCGAAGTTAGGAATATTCACTCCGATTACACAAAATGAAGATTGGTCAAAACTATACGACGATGGTTCTAATGGAGATAGAGTGGCAGGAGATGGAATATTCTCTCTACAATTGTCAATTCGCAGTGGAATACCTGATGGAACTCACACCCTATTCTTACAAGCATCCGATATTTATGGTGAAGCAACAGGAGAAGTACCAATTATTGTGACACTTGAAGAAAAAGAGAATGTGATTACCGATGGCGCAGGAGTCTCTTCTACAATGTTGGTATTGGCTCTAGGAATTATTGCAATAATAGGCGCAATTGTGGTAATCTTTGTAATGAGAAAAGAGGGTGGCGATGATGATAAATCTAATCCAGGTGGCGACCGTTTCGGCTTCCAATGAATTTACATCGGAATTAGCAAAGATTCAGGCCGACAACCGTTTATACCCCCTTCTAATCGGTCAACTACTGCTGCGAGCGTAGTGTAGTGGTTATCACCGAGCGTTGCCAACGCTTGAACCCGGGTTCGAGTCCCGGCGCTCGCATTTCAACATTTTTATAGGCTCTCAGTACGCCGAATAGCCAATAAATGTAATGCGCTTGTGAGCACTACGAATGGCGCCATCCAAGCGATTGAAAAGACCATTCCTGCGTATGCCCATCCGAGGCCAATATTGAGCGGAATTGCGATAATGAGGCCAATTTTTAATGCAATAGTTTTTGCTTGTACATTACTTATTTGCCCGAAAATAACAATAGTTGGTCCAACAGCAATGACATTAATTGTGATCAATATTGCAACTATTTTGAATAAGGTCATATAGCCATTTGCAGCAAGTACAATATGGATTAGAAATAGGGATGAAAATACCAAAGCAGAAATCAATATTCCACGCCAATAACCGTCTTTGCTAAACCATTCCATATCAAGGCCAACAGTTCTCTATCTAAAATATAGGCGAGAACTTCATATGTAGTCGTTTAATAGAATAGTTATGCATCTATTATTCGTATGTGTTGGCAATTCATGCCGCTCTCAGATGGCTGAAGGATTAGCCCGTTCAATGGGGCATATTGCAGACTCTGCTGGGACTCACCCCGACTCGCCAACAATTGCAAACAATGCCCAAAAATACCTCGAATCAAGAGGGATTTCTACCGAAGGTATGATTCCAAAATCAGTTGACAACTTCTCGGCTGATGATTATGATATGGTGATTTCAATGGGTTGTGGAGTTAATTGTCCATCGCTGAGAATTGATGAGGATTGGGGAATTGAAGACCCCTTTGGACAAGAATATGAAGTCTACAAAGCAACAGCCGAAGAAATAGAGCGTAGATTGAAATTATTAGAGCAATAATTATTTCACAGCCGAATCACTAACTGGTAAGTCACCTACACCGTCTAATTGGATGGATAGAACACTGACAGTTCTCTTTTTTCCATCATCATTTTCAATCTCTTCGGAACTGCAATTAATATTGCCAATAATTACTTCTGGGGGAAGGCTTTGAGCAATAATTCCATTACGTCTTCTGCATACTTCTGCCACATCAACTGCTCTTCCAATCGTTGCACCTCTAGCAACAATGTTCAGAGATCTATCACCTGCCTCCATTGCCATTACCACCGCCCTAACATAAGCATGCAGTGGTTTTTTGCCGATGAAAATTGTCCGCCTATCGCTCAACTCTCATTCCGCCCATCGGTAGCAATACTATACAGGGTGATAAACTTTCAATAGAATATTCAATATTTGAGGAATAATTCTCTCACATTATTTGCATATTTTCCACCGCACAGGTTGAAGTATTACTCGCATCCCGTTTGGCTTATGGCAGAATCTCCAATCACCACGCATGACCCTCAGAATGATGCGTCTGGGCCAGTTCAACCATCTCCACAAGAGCAGAAGAAAATGGAACAAAATTACGCTCAAATGAAGCGCAAAATGTCCATGGAAGAGATTGGAAGAAAAATCAAACACAAGATTATGGTATTATCTGGTAAAGGCGGAGTTGGCAAATCAACTGTTTCGACAGGACTAGCAATATCACTTGCCCAACAAGGATACAAGGTAGGTATTTTGGACATTGATATAACAGGTCCAAACATTCCAAAAATGATGGGTTTGGACGATCATAGACTTCATGTTGAAGAAGGTAGGATTCATCCTGCAAAGGGGCATCTTGGTGTCAAGGTTATTTCAATGGCATTTCTATTGGATGACCCAGATACCCCTGTTGTTTGGCGAGGACCGATTAAATTAGGTGCGATTCAACAATTCATTGGTGATGTTGAATGGGGCGATTTGGATTACCTCATTATCGATTTCCCTCCCGGCACTTCTGATGAGCCATTGACAGTAACTCAATCACTACCAAATATTGACGGAATGGTAATCGTCACTACTCCTCAAGCGGTTGCTTTGTTGGATAGCAGAAAATCTATCACTTTTGCAGAATCTCTCAAAGTTCCTGTAATTGGAGTAATTGAAAATATGTCTGGATATACAATTAATGGTGTGATCACAGCAAATTCATCAATTGAAATCGCTGGACCGGGTGGTAAGACTATAACATCAACATCTGATGAAAATGGAAATTTTTCTGTAACACTAGATATTTTCAAACGGGGTGGAGGCAAGTCAACAGCAGAGGATTTCGGCGTTCCTTTCTTAGGAGCATTACCATTTGACCCAGGATTTGTCCGTGGCGGAGATGACGGTGTGCACAGAATCATTAGCGACCCAGAAGGTGCCAGTAGCATTGCATTTGCAGAAGTCGTGAAAGCGATTCAAGCACAAATTTCGGATGAAGCATCAGCACCTTTGGAGATAATTTGAGGGGACTAATATGGCAGAAATAATGCCAAAATTAGTACGCATTGAAAGGCGTGAATCCGATTTTCATTTAACTTATGACAATGAGCAAGAATTTTCAATCACATACCATGATTTACGCCATGCATGTCCTTGTGCCAATTGTTCACCTTTGAGAAATGAAGACGAAACAAGTCTAACTCTACGCAGTCAAGTTGAATCGTTTAAAGAACACAAACCAAGCGTAAATCCAGTTGGACATTATGCTCTTAATTTCATTTGGCAAAATGGTTGTTCAAATGGGATATTCCGTTTTGAGAGAATTTGGGCTCTAGCAAATCATCGCGATCCAGATAATGGCAAACAATATGTGCATGGAGCATGGTAAGCCTTCATCTTCAATTGCATGAAATTGCAATATTATCATCAATCATTTGATTATCTAAACCCAACCCCATAGGGGTTGGAGGTTGAGCAATGGACGGAGTCTATTTGAGCTGGATGATTACAGCATTAGCACTTGGTATCATTCTTTTACCGCTCTTCAAACCTCCTTGGTTTGTAATCACAATACCAACATTCGTAGATTTTGTGCGAAGATATTGGATTCACATTTCCATCGTTTTTATGATTTACAACGCCAAAGACTTCCTTGACCAAGTCGATAGGATTCTGATGGCTTCTACAGGATTGGACATGACTCCATGGATATATGCCATAGAAGGTAATATGGTGCTGTGGGTTCAACAATACTTTGAAAACGACTTATTGACAGTATTTTTGACGCATTACTATGTCACAGGGTTCATGTTTATCTGCTATGTTTCAATCTTTTACTTTGCATATTTTGATGACAGATGGATGGCTGATAGAATCACACTTTCTATTGCCTGGGTATACTTGTTGGCAATTCCGTTTTACCTATTTTTCAATGTGAGAGTTACAGGTGATACGATTCCCGAGATGGAAACACTTGCATATTCACTAACACCAGAGATTGCTGATTGGTTTAGAAGAATAGATCCATTTTCTAATGCAATGCCGAGTTTGCACATAGGTGTACCATTTGCAGTGTGGCTATGTATTACTAGGTTTGATGAAGATAGGCGTTGGAACCGATACCGTCATCTGGTCCTGTCATATGTTTTGTTAACTTCGTTTGCAATCATATATCTCGGAATACATTGGTTTCTAGATATCATTGGTGGAATGCTTGTTGCTGTTGCGGCTGTTGGATTAGCAGATAAGACAGCAGGCCCTTGGTGGAAAGTTTTTGATGAGAGAACTATCAATGCTAGATTGGTTACAGTACTAACAAACCCAGGCAAAGCATGGTCTATCATCAGAAAAAAAATCAGGACTACTATCCAGCAATACAGAAGACCAACGAGTAGGGAAACTGGGGTGCTAGCAATTGTCGTGTTAATATTGACAACATCAATAATCACTTGGGATTTAACCCATCAATCTTTGCCTGCAGGGGGAGTTGAGGCACCCCAAGGTGTTGAGGCTGTTGACGGGTGGATGGTAACTATGGACAATAGAACTGAAGGTGCATTATTGATTGTTCACGACCTTTCAACATTTACTGCATCAGCGATAGACATAGTACAGCCAATAATGGAGTTGGATTCGCCTTATACGATTTCAGATTCTTTGTTGGTGATGTCCAATAAGACTACATTAATGGCAGTTGATATCAACGCACCAGAAATAATCGTTATGAACATGGCTGTTGATTCCCCCGAACAAATTCTCGTGGTAAAGACATCATCAGGCCCTGCGATTATAATGCTTAAGAACGGACAAATTTCTGCTATAAATATAGAAGGTGAACAAATTCCTTTGCCAACTTCTGAAATTAATAATATCAATACGGTAAGAACTGCAGGAAGTGAAATCGCTTATGTCACAAGTGATAATCCAACAACTGTATATATCGCCAGAATAGGAACACCTGGAGCAATTCAGATTGAAATTGATGCGCGAGCATCACATGAGCAAGATTTGGTTCTAGAATCATGGGGAACTCCAGTAAATATGAGCAACGCAATAATCACCAATCTAGTATTCAACTATGATTATGTTGCTGCAACAGTGAATGTTACAGCAGTCGACCGCCTTGTTCTATTCGATAGAGACAGTGGCACACAATGGTTGGCAAGCGATGCAAAATATCCAGTCAAAGATCCAAGCATTGGCCATGGAATATTGGCATGGTCGGTCAAAGACCATCTCATTCCAACGAATCCACAAGAAAAATATCTAGATGGTGAAATTTATTTTATGAATTTAGAACGAAATATCACAGAAACATTGACCTCAGATGAAATAGACCAATGGGGTCCGCATGTTTTAGAAAACCATTTGGTATATTTTGAAATGGATGATGAAGGAGCAGTTACGATTGAAATTCATTCATGGCAACCGGAGTTGAAACTATATTCTAATATTGTAATGCAATTGGGCACATTGGCCGCGATAATATTAGTTTTCATACATGCGTTGCAGCGTCAATTAGAAGCAAAAATGGCGAAAATTGATTAATTTCCAAATTACGGGGTTTTATTTAGTTGAAACTATTTGCTTCAACCAAGGGAAAAAGGTAATTGGAAAGTTTCGTATACCCTAAGAGTTGAAAAAATGCCCATCCAAAAATTGATTGAAAAAATGAATGAAGCGCTCGCATTGGAATTACGAGCAGTCAACATGTATGCACATTTTAGTGCAACTGTAATGGGAATAAATCGTATGCAACTTGCACCATATTTTGCCAAAGAAGTTTCAGAATCTATTGCCCATGCCGATATTGTCCGAAGAGGTATTGTCAAGTTGGGTGGAGTTCCTGTTACGGAGAGAAATACCAAAATAATTATCCACACAAATGATTACCAGATAATGTTGAATGAGGCTTATGATACTGAAAAAGTCGCAGCAAAGGCTTACACAGCAGTAATGAATTTGCTGAAAGATGCAGGCGATAGAGATTTATTCGATGCAATTGAACAAATTTGTATGATGGAATTACGAGCCCTTGAAGAACTCCGTTTGTTAACCAATTGAAGTTCATTTAGGAATTAACAGCATTCTATTGAGCGCTAATAGAGAACCTTCTTGAATATCTTTAGGAACAATAATTTGATTTGGATTTTCACCATCAACAATTCTTTCCAAGACATCCATTAGGTATGCTGGATGAATCATGTACATTGTTGAACATGGACAAATCTCTGGGTCTAAGCATTCAATATGTTTGTCTGGATGTTCATTGGCTAATCGTGCTACCATGTTGATTTCGGTACCTATCGCAATAGCACTTCCAGAAGGTAAGTTTGCGACATAGTTGCGGATAAATTGAGTTGAACCATTTGCATCAGCAACTTGTACAGATTCAATTGGTGATTCCGGATGAATCACTACATAGCCTTCGGGGTAACGTTGTCTAAAACTTTCAATTTGTTCTACTGTGAATCTTGTGTGAACAGAACAAAAGCCATGCCACAAAATAATCCGAGAACCTTTTACATCACCCAATGAACCGATATTTGGAATCCATGTTGGCATTTTATCTGCCGCAATACCCATCGCAGTGCCAGTATTTCTGCCTAGGTGCTGGTCTGGGAAAAACAATACTGCACCATCTTTACCAGCCCTATCAAATGCCCAATTCAAAACTCCCTTGGCATTGCTTGAGGTACAGACTACTCCACCATGGCGGCCGACGAAATCTTTCAACTCAGCACTAGAATTCATATAGGTGACTGGGACTAAAAATGACTGGCCTTGTTGTGCTGGAGATTGTGGATTATCTCTTTCGATTGGATCGGATAATCCCGATTGTTGAAGTATCTCTTTCCAAGCAACATCGACTTCAGCAAAGGTTGCCATATCAGCCATAGAACATCCTGCTCTCATATTTGGCAATATTACAATTTGTTCATCAGAGGTGAGGATATCAGCAGATTCTGCCATGAAATGTACTCCGCAGAATACGATATACTTGGCAGTTGATTCTGCAGCCTTTTGGCTCAGCATGAATGAGTCACCTAAGAAATCTGCGTGCATAACAATACTATCTCTTTGATAGTGGTGTCCAAGAATCAAAAGGTCATTACCTAATTGTTGCTTCAATTGTGCAATTCTTTCAGCTATGTCCTGTTCTTCAGGTGACAAACTTGTGTCCATGAAATCCACGGAACACGCAGGTAGCGAGATTGTCATGTGGCCTCAAGTTCATCGAATCGCTTGCCCCTTTTTAAGGCATTTATTTTACAGCGTATTGATAAGTACCAAACAATTGGCATAGATGATGGTCTTCATACCCGACAAGCGCCTTCATCTCGGAGCAGAGGCGGAAGTTTGGGCAGGTTCATGGATGGGGCGCTCGGCGGTATCTAAGCAGAGGAGAAGTCGGCAATGGCGACATCCTAATTTGGACAACAGGCTCGGTACTCGGCGAATGGTTAGTGAAGCAAAAATATTGATGAGATTGCATAATGCTGGAATTGAAGTTCCACAAGTTTGGGATTTAGATATTGCAGGTGGGCGATTGATAATTGAGAGAATGCCAGGTATTCCACTGATAGAAATTCTCAACGATGCAAAGTCATCCGAAAAAATGGTTGCCAATGCATTACAAAGTACAGGTGCAGCAATACGTATTCTTCATCGCCAAGCGATAACACATGGGGATTTGTCAAGTAATAATGTCCTCATTGATGAACAAGGTAATGCCGTACTAATTGACTTTGGACTAGCCGCAATCGACTATGAAGTTGAACGCTTTGGAATTGATTTACATGTCATTGATGAGATACTCGGGGCATCCCACCCCAATCACCTTGGAGCAATAGATTTGGTTTTGTCTGCATATTTAGAAGAAGAGGAAAGACTTGGGCCAGCACCAGAGCAAAGCGGGGGCTTAGTTCCTACTGCTAAAGAAGTGCTAAAGCGCTTTGAAAATGTTCGCAGTAGAGTTAGGTATCACGGTTGATTTCTCTAAGCGATGAATGTTTCACCGATTTTCCAGCCTAAGAAAGCAAGTGTTGGACAAATCACCATTGTTATTGCGACATAGATAATCGCAGAGGATATTTGCTGGTTTTGAAACAGATTCAAAGTTTCAATCGAGAATGCAGACATGGTGGTGAATGCGCCTAGAACTCCAGTGCCTAGAATCAAAGCAGTATCTTGTGAGATCAATCCTTGAGTTAGAGCCACTGCAGTAATACCTAGCAATAACGAGCCAATCATATTGACACTGAGTGTTGCCCATGGAAATCCATCACCGGACAAATATATGCTAACGCTGTATCTAAGAGCAGCGCCGATTGCTCCTCCAAGAGCGACCAATCCTAATTGTTGCATCATAACCCTCCTTTCAACTCCCCCGCTTTGAAATCATCTACTTATTATTTATTTAGGTGGTGTTATCAATACCCTCCAGCCTTTGCCAAGACACATGGGGAATAAAATTTGGTTCCTAACTGGTAATTTGGCGAAAGTCAAAGAGGCCAAACAGCACCTTGAGAAATTAGGTTACGAAGTTGAGCAATTGGTTATTGATGAGGAAATGTCAGAACCGCAATCGGATAATTTACAGTCGGTAGCTCAAGCAAAAATCACCCAAGCAATGCCACATCTTCCCAATGATAATGACATGTTATTAGTCGAAGATGCAGGTTTGTTTATTGAGCACCTAAACGGCTTTCCGGGGGTCTATTCAGCATATGTATTGAAAACAATTGGATGTAATGGAATCTTGAAATTATTAGCCCATTTAGAAAGCGAAGACCCTGTGATGAATGGTCAGATGAGGGAAGCGGAATTCCAAGCGGTTGCTGCATTATGGGATGGTGAAGAAATAATATTCGGCAATGGAAAATGTCCAGGATGGATTTCACAGGAAATTAATGGTGAAGGCGGGTTCGGATTTGACCCAATTTTCATTCCTTTTGATTTAGATGTAATAGGCAATCCTCTTACAGCGGGTAATTATGGTGAAACCAGCACACATGGCGCTACTTTTGCCGAGGTTGAGTTAGAGCAAAAGCAATTGTTTTCTCATCGCATGAGAGCGCTGAATGATTTAATATCACAACTTTAATTGAAAGTTACCATAGGTGATATTGCCCAGCGTATACATCAGCATCATAAGTCAAAGCATTGTGCATTGTTTGATACGGATGGGTTTTGAACGTACTGTTGTTGGTTTAATATTCGCCTCAGTGTTGGTTTTTTACCTCACTTCAGTTGGCGAGTTGACCGATGAAGCGAAATGGGGTTCATTTGCTTTAATGGCAGTACTCGGTTTTGCTTGGGTTCAACTCGGGCAACGAGAAAAAGCAGCAAAACTGCTCCCACTGTCTTCAAGTAGAGCAGTTCGACCTGCCAAAGCCAAAGTTGCTGAAGAGCAAGAAGAAATTGAAGAAGAGCAAAGCAATATTCCAGCACCAGTCAAAGTCGGAAACGCTGATGGAACAACTTTGAAAGAACGCAAGATGGCCAAGGTTCAAGCTGCAAATGCAGAAAAAGAAAGTGCAATGGCAGAAGCGCAAGCCGAAGCAGATGCAGATGATGTTGAGGTCACTATTGAGATGGACGAGGTCCATGTCGCTGATGAATTCGTTATCGAAATTAGTCCGGAATCGGTTGAGGATGCAGACATTGATGTCGCAGTAACTCAAAAGAGAATCCAACATGCAGAAATACGTCAGCGTATAGAAAAGCGCCGCCGAGGACATCTTGCAGAGATACGAGCATCGACTGTAAAATTGCAACAACAGCAAGATACTGGTGAAGATTTAGTTGCTCTATTGCAAACAACAGGACACGGTCATTCCATACTGGATGAGCCACTAAACCCTGAGCCAGGTCATGTATACGGTGCAACATTTATTCGTATAGATGAGTCAAGAATACTCAAATTACGCACTGCACTTGATACAGGTTTTGAAGCAGTTGAAAAACCAGAAGAAGTAATTCCTCAACTAATTGGTCTTGATGGTAATCCACTACCAGCACTATTAGGTCCAGATGGAAAACCACTTCCAATGCCTTTACCTCTTCCAAATGCCAGTGAGGCTTTAGCAGATCTGAAAAGCGAAATCGATGAGTGAATATTTGACTCATTCCGGCTACAGATTGATAAGTCAATTTGATTTGATTGTATTTGATGAGCGAAGCGCCACTCAATAAAGACAAGCAATTGGCATTGCTTGCTTTGGTTTTGGTCGGAATTGCACCTACTATTTCTATCATCACAGGCTTTGGCCTAAAAGCGGGAGTAATTGCAATTATCGTTTTTATCTTAATGAAGGTCTGGATATTTGGACTACCAGCATATTGGCACTTGAAAATTGATGGTCGGCCAATCAGTTGGTCAAAACCAGAAAATGGAGGATTTATGGTCGCTACTGGCCTTGGATTAGGAATGGTCGTAGCAATTGTTGCAGCCTACTTATTGCTTGGTGAATTGATGATGGATGGCGAAATGTTACGAACCTTACTAGAACCAGTTGGATTAACAGTTGCATGGAAATTTGGATTGGCAATTCTATTTTGGGTATTTGTTAATTCTGTATTAGAGGAATATGTATTCCGCTGGTTCATCACCAGTAAGGCTGAAATGTTACTTGATGGCAAATGGAAACCAATATTTCTTTCAGCAGCAATCTTTACCCTACATCACACTATTGCATTATCTTTTTTCATTAGTCCTTTAGGCACCCTAATAGGTTCATGCGGTGTCTTTGTGGGCGGTTCTATTTTCTCTTGGGTTTATGTCACATACCGTTCAGTCTGGGTGGCTTGGATTACTCATGCTCTTGCAGATGTAGCAGTTTTTGCAATAGCATGGCATCTCATTATAGGCTAGATTCCAATTCAAATTTAGGTATTGAAACAGTCAATTTCAGACTATTTATTGAATAAATATGGGAAATCCCATTCCGCCGTATATATAGGGTGGCGACCAATTCTATCTTACCCGAAGGGTACCGTGAGTCTCATGCAGTAAAATAACCTCAATTGCCAATTGTAAATCAGCGTTAGCGAAGAGCTAATTGCTAAACAACTGAGGATAGAAATACATGAAAAATATGAGACGCAATAATAAAATCTCCAAAGCAAGGAGACACAATCAAAGGAACAACCAAGAACGGAAAAATAGGAATAGTGGTGGGCTTGCTGACCCCAGAGCAGAATCCGTACGAAAAACTTGGGAAGAGAAGAATCGTATGAAGAAGGCAAGCAAAACCTCTCGAGGCCCATGTTGCAAAGATGATGCTGCTCGTCTGGCTAAGAACGAGCAATTGTTATCTAACCTGAGATCTATGAAAATGGATCAAGTGTGGAACGATAATCGTGGTACCTTTGAACCTAAAGTCCCTCGAGGCTTCATTAGAGCTAACAGGTCACACTTACCACACTTCCGTCAATACGTTAAGGCAATGAATTTGCCTTACAAGTTCTGAGTAGAGAATAGTGCATTACGCCTTCGGGCGATTTGGATAACTGCAATGGCAGTTATCCCCCTTTGTGCCTTGCGGCTAAACAAACGAGGAAAAGGGGGGCCTCAGTTTTCAAAGGGGGCAGTTCTCCATCTATTGTCCACTAATTTCCACAACAGTGCACTTGCTATTAGCAGTAGCATGGAGACTATAAGCATCCCCATGAACCCTTGCTGAACAACTGACTGGTCGTAAATTTGGGCAGTTGCTGCCAGTCCATCTTGACTTGTTCTTTCCCACCAATTACCATATAGTGAAACATCACCTTGAGTAAAGGATAGTAGGAATAATGCCAGAAGTGGAATAACTGAACCAATCCAGAACCAAACCATTACCGAGGCATCAAAAATTGCTCGGTTTGGCCTTAGCCCCATCAAGAAAGCGGTTAGAGCAACAATGTAAATCGAGTTAGCAAACATTACCACGATACTGGTAGGTAAGTTGGCCCATTCATCTAATCGCCAGGCCATTGTTACTATAAAAATCAGAGAAATCCAAGATGTTGCGAGAAAATATACTACAACTTTTGCTCGGATTAATTGAGGTACTCTAAGTGGTAGACCATTCATGAAATCCGGAGAATCTAATATGGTTAGCCATGAATAAAAATTGAAACCAAAGAATCCCAAAAACGGTGCATAGGATAGTAAATTAATCGGAATTGGAGCCTCTGCGAAGTCGACTAGCCACGCCATTCCCAATAATACTGCAAGCGGAATCGCATAAGATACAGTCATCTTTTTTATTGCACCAGAACGGAATAGATCAACAAATTCTTTGGCAACGATCAATCTGAGATCTCCTTTTCCTAAGAATCCAAGACGGTTGTAAATCGGGCCCAATAAATCTCCTTTTTCAACGACGGCCACATCAAAATCATCTGTGATCAATGCACTTGCGATTAGTCCAATTATTACCGAAGAACCTAATCCAATTATTACAAAAGTGAAACTTTGGGTCGTTTGAGCAGCTAATCCCCATAAGAAATAATTCGCATCAACTTTGCCTAATCCTACTGCGATTCCAATTGCGACGATTAGCACAGGACCAATTATCGTATATGGTCGCCCTCTCATCCACAGAGAACTGGCCAAGAATGAAACTGCAAGACCCTGTGCAAGCGTTGTTATCATCGCAATCCAAGTCCATGGCAGACTTGACCAAAGAAGCGGGGTGTTAATCGATGTATAATTGCCGAGGAGGATTCCAAGCGCCATTCCAAAAATAACAGGTGTTAAAATGAGCATTACATAGAATAGCAAATCTTTCACGAAATATGCAAAGTGTGCTACTGAGTTCGGTAGAGGTTGCAATGCAGGTGCAGCGAGTAAGAAATTCTTTGTTCCAGAACGATGCACAATTGCATCTTTTCCCATGAATGCAAAAGTTCCCATTCCCAAACTGAACATCAACAATGGCAGGTGAAGTGCGAATCTTAACTCGCCCCAAGTGAATGTTTTTTGTTCAATATTGGAAACTTGTGCTGTAGAATCGCCGACTAAGAATTGTAATCCTATGGTCGTGACCATAGTAATTAGTGCTAACATCAATGGAAAAAGCATCATATGTCGCCTATTTGCGAATTCTAAACTCTTCCTTTTTTCTTCTTTGAACATCACTAAAAATGTAGTTTTGAAGGCAGCAAATCCTGTAAGTGGCTCAAGTAACTTCATTCCAAAATTTGTTGTTCCAAGTTTTATTGATTCAGAATAATCACCTTCACCATCAACAAACTCTGCCCAATCTCGAGTAGTGAAGGTGGTTGGCATTTTCATTCCTCCTCAGAATGCTTGACACCTTCGTCTTTGAATCTCTCCGCATCTTCAATTGAATGGCCGACAAGACGAATGAATACATCTTCAAGAGTTTCGGATGGATCTATCTTCAGTCCTTTGACAGTACCCGCAGCGAGAACCTTGCCATGGTTGATAATAGCCATACGATTGCACATTCGTTCAGCCATTTCAAGAATGTGGGAACATAGGAAAATCGTACCTCCATCCTTAACATGCTGCAGTAACCATTCTCTGCATTTGCGTTGATAAATCGGGTCAAGGTTTGCAAATGGCTCATCGAGGAAAAGTAACTTTGGCTTGTGAATGAATGCAGTTGCAAGCATTATTTTTTGTCGCTGCCCCTTGGACAAGTCTTTGCACATTGTATCTCTTTTTTCTTCCATTCCAAACCAATTAAGCCAATATTCAACCTTTTCTGCAATATCGTCAACTCCGCGTAATCTTGCAACGAATTCCAAGAATTCAGCAGGGGTTAAGAAAGAAGGTGGCGATTCAGATTCAGGTACAATACCAATATTTGCTTTCAGTTTTTGTGGGTCTTCTCTGGCATTAACGCCAAGAACTTCAATATTTCCTTTACTTGCTCTTAATTGGCCTGTTAGTAGTTTAATAAATGTTGATTTGCCCGCACCATTTGGTCCAAAAACTCCAAAGAATTCTCCAGCATGAACTTCAACATTTAGCGGGTGAAGTGCAATGAAGTCACCATATCTTTTTGCCATGTCAACGGCTTTGACCAGTGGTAATGTTTCTTCACCCATAACGCGTCCTAAACGCCTTTAGTTTTCTATCCTTGTGTGAGAATGAATGAATTTGATTACAGGTTTTGGACAATCTTTCCCAAAATGAGTGAAATACAATAATTCAATCGGTGAAATGATGAACTGAAGCAGGTTGGCATTACTATGGGCGCACCTCAAACCGATGTACTTAGCATTGAGGAAATTGCAGTTGATGATTCTGAAGATTTGGGGTCTATCGCCCTTGTTACTATCAATCGGGCAGACAAATTAAATGCTCTAAATGCAGAGGTGATGTCCAGTCTCAAAGACATGGCTGAATGGGTTGAACAAACTGATAATATTAGAGTCGTTGTCATTACTGGGGCACAACCAAATGAACCAGAACAAGGTAAAAGAGCGAAACCAAATGCCTTTGTTGCGGGTGCAGATATTACCGAATTTGTTGGCAAAAAAAGTGATGATATTAGGGAAATGTTTACCGATAATGCAGTAGAAGCATTGTGGAATATTAGTAAACCCACTATAGCAATGGTCGATGGATTTGCCCTAGGTGGTGGATGTGAAGTTGCCTGCTCATGTGATATTCGTATTGCTAGTGACCGTTCACGATTTGGAACGCCAGAAATAAATCTTGGTCTAATCCCTGGATATGGTGCGACTCAACGTTTGGTGAATTTGCTTGGCTATGGCAAAACTATGGAGATGATAATGACAGGTGAGATGATAGATTCCGCTGATGCTCTAAAATGGGGTTTGGTAAACCATGTCGTTGAGCCAGAACAATTGTACCAATTTACAATGAATATCGCCAAGATAATCGGCGGTAAATCGACTCATACTCTGAAGGTTGCAAAGAAAACGATTAGAGCAGCACTTAGCACTGGATTAGAGCAAGGAGTCGCTATTGAGGCAGAAGCGTTTGCAAGTCTGTTTGACAGTGAGGACAAAGAGATTGGAGTCTCGGCCTTTATTGGCCGACATCGAGCAAAGTGGCAGCACAAGTGATTGGCTAATATCGGACATCTTGTTGATTTGAAAGGGCTATCTTGATGTGTGGCGGGTGTCACCTTGTCAACATGGGTCGGGTTATTGCAGTCTGCGGTCTACCTGCCAGTGGTAAAGGTGAATTCGCGACACTACTTGCGGAAACAGGTATCCCCGTATTGTCTATGGGTGACATGATTCGCGCAGAAGTAAAGAAACGCAACATCAAAGAATACCCAGAAGTGTTTGGAGAAGTTGCTCAACAATTAAGGCAACAATTCGGTGATGATGTTCTCGCAGTACGACTCTGTAGCGCAGTTGATGAACTATTGGAACAGCATAATATTGTGTTGATTGAAGGGATGCGAGGTGTAGCTGAATATGATGTATTTGTTGCACATTGGCAAGATAGATTTTCCACAGTTGCAATAACAGCAGATTGCGAAGTTCGTTTCCTTAGAATCCAATCGCGTGGCAGAGTAGAAGATGGAGATAGAAATTCATTGAAAATTAGAGATGAACGCGAAATTGGCTGGGGATTAAACAAACTAATTGAGCAGGCCGAATATAGAATTAGTAATGAAGGAAATCTATCCGAATTTCTCAGCAAATGTCAAAATTGGCTTGAGCAAATACAGCAATAGTTTTCAGTTGTAATATTCAACAATACCAGTTAATGTTGTAACCATTCGGCAATACAATAATCTTTGCAGGCAACCCGATTTCGGGGTGATTATCACCGAAGTGTTATAGTCGGGGATGAGGCGTGAGCAAATTGCTTCTGTAGGGGCTGAGTTCATGGCGAGGAAGAAAGGAAAAGGAGGGGGCAAGCGCAAGCGCTCACAACAACGTGCTCAATATGATGAGTTGGACAAATATCCTGTGCTACCACCTCATGCATTTGCTCGTATTGTTCGCGACAAACAAACACTCAATGTTCTGTATCAAATCATTGAGCCGCCGATGACTAAGAAAGAGCAAGAACAGCGTGAAGAGATCATGGATATTTTCATTCGTTCATTAACTGCAAACATCGAAGAAATAGATGCAGATCCTGAGGCTTACTTGAGAACAGCACTTGACAAAGTCATAAAGGCATACGGAATGAAAGTCAACAAAAAATCGAAATCAAAAATATTCTATTATTTGCGTAGGGATTTGATTGGATACGGAAGAATGGACATGATGATGCACGATGTCAATGTTGAAGATATTTCATGTGATGGAACTAATGTACCTATTTTCGCATACCACCGAAAGTTCGAATCTGTTGAGACCACTTGTGTTTGGGAAACCGATGATATATTGGAATCCTTTGTTATTAAATTGGCACAACGTTGTGGTAAACACATTTCAGTTGCTGAACCACTATTGGATGCTACGTTGATGGATGGTTCACGTATTGTAATGAAATTAGGAAGAGAAATTTCAACACGTGGTTCAGCATTCTGTATTAGAAGATTCAAGGATGACCCATTTTCTCCATCCGATATTGTTGCGTTTAGAACAATGTCTTCTTTGATGGTTGCATATCTCTGGGTATGCTTCCAAAATGAAGTTTCAATGCTATTCGTAGGCGGTACTGCATCTGGTAAGACTACAACTTTGAATGCGATGTGCGTTTTCATACCATGGCAGATGAAAATTGTATCAATTGAGTCAACTCGTGAAGTTAACATTCCTCAACCTAATTGGGTACCTGGTCTAACAAGACAAGGTTTTGGTGGTGAGTCTAAAGATGGTGAAATTGGTGAATTCCAGTTGCTAAAGGCTGCACTTCGTGAACGGCCAGAATACATTATTGTGGGTGAAATTCGTGGTGCTGAGGCTTATGTTCTATTCCAAGCTATGGCTACAGGGCACTGTGCATACTCTACTGTTCACGCAGATTCAGTTCCGTCACTGGTGCACCGATTAGAGAACAAGCCAATTGATATTCCGCGTGTATTATTGCCTGCTCTCGAAGCCTGTGTAATTCAAATTCAGACCCGTATTAACGGCCGCCGTGTGCGAAGGGCGAAACAAATCGTTGAAATTGTCGGTATTGACCCGAACTCGATGGAGATTATCACCAACGAGGTTTTCAGATGGGATGTCAATGAAGATGATTTCCTCTTTTCTGGGAAGTCATATGTCTTAGAAAAAATCATGGTAAAAATCAATTTCAGTCAAGAGGAGATGAGAAGGGAACTCCGAACGAGAAAGCGGATTTTGGAATGGATGGTATTGAATGATATTCGTAAAGCCGACCAAGTATCACAAATAATAACTGAATATTATGTGCGTCCAAAGGAAATACTTGCTCGGGTTGATGGTCTTCGTTGAATTCTTGAGGTGAGCAGTAAATGGATTTGACAGCATGGCAAAGAATCTGTTACCGGATTCTAGGTCGCGTGCTCAAATCAAGAGCAAGAAATGACAAGAAATTGTGTAGTGATCTACTCAAAGCCCAAATACCAATGATGCCTGAAGTGTTTATGGCAACGACAATTGTTACTTCATTTATGGTAATGATGATATCATGGGTATTTGTTGCAATATTTTTCATCCCAGATATCGGGGTAATCGCATATTGGGAGGGAATCCAAGACCCAGCAACTGAACTGATGTGTTATGAGTGGGAATATTGGTTTCCTGAATTGATTGATGAATCAAAACCAGGTAATAATTGTCCGGAGTTTGCTTATCAAGTATTTCCTTCCGATTGGAAAGCAGGCATCATATTTATTGGGGGTCTATTGGTTCCATATTTTGGATACAAGCACAATAAAGGCGCTCCTGAAAGAGAAGCAAAAAGAAGGGGGGCTATGATTGAAAAATATCTTCCATATGCCGCTTCATATACTGCTGCGATGTCTGCAGCAAATGCATCACCGACAAAGATTTTCCGTTCTTTGGCGATGAATAAAGAAATTTATGCTGATGTATCAGATGATGCCGCAATGGTATACAGGGACCTAACATTGCTTGGTTTTGACTTGATTACCGCGATGAAGATGGGCGTTGAGAGGGCTTCCTCAGTTTGGATTACAGAATTTTTCCAAGGTATGGTAGGGACTCTAACCGCTGGAGGCCAATTGAAGTTATTCTTCTTAAATAGAGCAGAGCACTATATGCGTGAAAATAGGACTCGATTGATGGTATTCCTTGAATCTATTGCATTGCTTGCAGAATCATATATTGTTGTCGCAGTTGCTATGCCACTGTTCTTGATCGTGATGCTTGTCATTATGTTCTGGGTTTCGGGTTCGGGTGCGCAAATGTCTGAATCAATGCTGTACGGAATTGTACTAGGTTTCATTCCAATGATTCACGTCGCATATGCGATAATGGTCTGGACCAGCAGTAAAGAGCAAGAAATGTGAGGGGGTGAAATAATGGCGAGAAAGAAAAAGAACAAGATTGTAGTTGAATTAGATTTCCCTAAGAACGATACTACTTTGGTGAAATTATATGCGATTATTGTAGTTTCAATTATCATCGGACTAGGCTGTTGTGTAATGTGGGTTACTAACTCAGGCTTTGTTCCAACTCCTAACGGAGAGCCGATGTTTACAAATTTGTATTGCGGGGCAACAGCAAAGGACCCTCTTACAGGTGCTCCAATGGGTCAGCATTTCCAAACCAACCAAAAGCCGAGTTATTCTGCTAACAATTCATGTGTAATTCTGCAAGACCATCCGGACCGTGTCACTTGGGTTTCAGATAAGTGGAACGGTATTACTAGAAGAGGTAAAAATTTCGATGTGCCCGGTGTTGAAAAAGAAGCCACAGGAGGAGTTGTGTTAGAACAACCTCTTTGGTTAAACTGTTCTGTCTCTGCAGATAGTCCTACAGAATACACTGTTGCTATTAGAAATAAAAATGCAGATATCATTAAATATTTCAATGGCACCACTGGAAAGGAAAATGAAAAATGTGAAATCAACCTTGAGACTATAAATCCAGATACTCGATATGAGTTGGTCATATTCGCAAATGAGGAAGGAAAATATATTTCATCTTTCAAATTTGATATGACCGTTCATTATTATGATGGGATACCTACCAATATGAATAATAAATCATTATGGATTGGACCTGCAATTCCAGGCACTACTCTTCATCCGTTTATTTTCCTCAACTTCTTTGGATTTACTTTCTTCTTCTTTATTTTCCCAGCATCTTATTATTGGGAGAAGGTTCAGGAAGAGGTAAATCGCGTAGAAGAAAAATTCCCAGATTTCCTTAGAGATTTAGCAGAATATTGGAGGGGTGGCTTGTCGATGACAGTTGCGGTCCAAACATTGGCGAGGTCAGAATATGGGGCACTGAATGACGAAGTCAAGAAAATGTCAGACCAATTATCATGGGGTGTCAAGTTTAGTGATGTTATTACTCAATTCGCAAATAGAGTAGGCACACCATTGGTACAGCGTGCTATTGCACTGATAGCCGAAGCGGATAGAGCAGGTGGAAAAATTTCCGATATTCTATTAACTGCTGCAAATGACTCAAGAGAATTGAAATTCCTTGAAGGTGAAAGAAAGCGTGCTATCGGTTCGTATATTGCGGTTATTTGGACTTCATATTTCGTATTCTTAGGTGTTATCGTAGTTCTTGCTAAGGTCTTTATTCCTGCGATTGCAGGTTCCAATAATGGTGATGAAACCAGTGAAGGTTCTACAATTGGAAACATGACCATCCGTAATATTGAGCCATTATTTTTCGTCACAATTTTCTATTATGGTGTGACCATGCAGGCTCTAGGTAATGGAACGATGGCTGGTTTGATGGCGACAGGTAGATTCTCTACAGGTTTCAAGCATTCCGGATACATGATCGTTGTCGCTCTATTAGTCTTCAATTTCATTGCATTTTCACCAGACCTTATTGGTATAACTTCAACCCCAGGACTAAATCCTTCATCAGGTTCATTCGTTCCTTCTTTCATATACTTCGGGTGATCTATATGAGGGACGATGAAGTTGCTCAGATTCATATTCTTGAGATGCTAACTCTGTTTTGGTTATTTTTTATGAGTGCAGCTTTTTTGATTCAAATCCAAGTACCAGATTCACCATCTATTGCCAAAGATTCAAGTTTGGAATTTGCAGGTAACGATGCAATACAATTTGGATTGGGATTGGATGCGATTAACAATGGTGAAAGCAGGTTGCATGAACTATTGAATTCTAATGATTTAGATGGTGCTTGTGAATTATTGCAAAGTGCAATTGCCAATGGTAAAGAAACTAATTGTTGGTTGGCCAGAGATAGTGGAGTATCATCGCCTCATGGACAGGTAGGTACTCCCGCTGGAGGCACTGTTACTGTTCACAAATTGATTGCAGTTGAATCAGTAGCATGGACGGTTACACTTGATGTATGGGCACGCGGGGGTGGTGCATGATGCAGTATAGCAAACATGTTGCCAAAGACGAGCAACGTGATGCGGCTCAAATGCTATTAGCAACAGGTATTGTGCTGTTGATGGCTCTGTTATCAATGGCAATTTTCAGTGTTAAAGTCGCAGGAATGAATATTCCCCATGACACTTCAAGTGATGCCGTTATTGTCACCACTCATGATGTAATAGATGTGATGCCAAGTTTGACTCAACATAGAACTGAAGAATGGATTAGTGGGGGATTGGATCGAGTTGAAGCCTGTCAATATGCAGTTCAAAGTGTGGATGATGATCTATTACATCATGGAGAAATCAGAGGCGTTGAAGTCAAATTAATTGGATTGACAGTTACTGAAATAGATGGGCAGAGTCTGCGCATAACGGGTGAATTAGGGGTTTCTGACGGTGATTCAATGTTGACAACGCCAGTCAATTTTTCAATTGCAGTCTAATCAAATTTGGCTTCTCTCTTTTCTAGAAATGCACTGACTCCTTCTTTGAATGCAGCAGTTTGTCCCGATGCCTCAATCAATGTCCTTTCGTGTTTGAGATGAGTTTCAAAATCATTTATCGATTGTACATATAATAAATGTTTGATAGATTCTTTGCTGTGTTTGCCCCACCGACTCCAACGCTTTGCTAGTTTCCGAGCGGCAGTAATCAACTCTTCATCTTCGACGATAGCATCTATTGCTCCAAATTCGGTTGCCTGTTGTGCACTCCAAATTTCATTTTCTAAAAAGAAACGTCTTGCCACTTGCTCTGTGACCAATCGCGGAAGCAACCAAGTTGTACCACCATCTGGTGATAAACCGATTCCAGCATATGATGCAGCCATCTTTGCTTGAGATATTGCGATTCTAGCATCACAGGCAAGTGCCAAACCAAGACCGCCACCTGCGCTTGTTCCGTTTAGAGCCGCTACACAGATGGTTGAAGATTGGCGCATTTTTACTATCAACGGATGTAATATCCCAGTTAATTCACGTATCAATTCCGTAGCATTGCCTTCATCTATTGATTTCTGAAAATCATCAATATTTGCCCCCGCAGAGAAGAATTTCCCCTCACCGGTTAGTACAATTGCTTTTACTTGATCGTCTACTAATGCTGCATTGATAGTATTGGCAATTTGTGGGAGGAATTGCCGAGAAAACGATTGTGTCGATGTTTTTCCAGACATTTTGATAAGGCGTATTCCATCACCTAAATCGCTACTTTCAATCGCCAATCCATCACCTCAAAGTTTGATGTTGACATTCTTTACCTTGGTATAAAATCTCATTGCATCTTTACTTTGCTCAATACCAATACCAGATTGCTTCCAACCGGTGAATGCTGTTTGAGGGAAAGTGATTGGATATTCATTGATAGAGACCATGCCACATTCTAAGTCTCTTGCAAAGCAGTGCGCTCTGCTAAGGTTCTGTGTCCATATTCCATTGAGCAATCCGAATGAGGTGTCGTTAGCCATTTCAAGTGCAGCAGAATCTTCACTGAACTTTGTTACTGAAAGTACTGGCCCGAATAATTCCTCTTGGAATAATAAATTATCAGTTGCTACTCCAGTGACCACTGTTGCTTCCATGAAAGCACCTTTTCCTTCAATAGCATTCCCGCCAATTATCAATTCTCCACCTTGTGCAAGTCCTCGTGCGAGTTTGTCCAAAACTTCAGCACGGTGATTTTTATGAACTAGACTTCCGATTCGGACACCTTCAGCCATTCCTTCCCCAACAGTCCACTTAGAAACCTCAGTACAAATTGCTTCAACTAATTCATCATGAACATCTTCGTGAACGATTAGACGAGAACCAGCCCAACACATTTGCCCAGCATTCATAAAAATTCCAAAACATATCGCCTTTGCAGCATATCTAATATTTGCGTCAGCGAATACGATATTTGCACCCTTTCCACCGAGTTCTAGGGTGACGGGTGTTAGGTTATTACTGGCCTTTGCCATTACCGCTTGACCGGTAGGCACGCCTCCGGTGAGAACAACGCCATCAATTCCGCTATGTCCTACAAGTGCATCACCAATTAATCCTCCAGCGCCTGTAATAACCTGAAGAACATCGGTTGGAAGTCCAACTTCTGCTTCCTGCATTGCCTTTGCCCATGCGATTAGAGATAGAGGTGTCCAAGATGCTGGCTTTGCTATTATTGTACATCCCGAAGCCAGTGCAGGTGCGATTGAGCGAATGGCAAGTTGTAATGGGAAATTCCATGGAATAATGTGTGCTGTAACACCTAATGGTTGTCTTAATGTGTAATTCAATCTATTTCCTGGAACAGGAATAGTTGACCCCTCGTTTTTGTCGGCAAGACCAGCAAAATATTCCAGAGTCCAAGCACCAAATCTAATTTCAGATAATGCCTCACGGAATGTTTTTCCATTATTTGTTGACTCAAGAACTGCTAACGACTTGGCATTTGCATAAGTTGCTGCAGCCATTTTGTTGAGTATTCTGCCGCGTTGGGCAGGGTCAATATTCTTCCATTCTGGATTGTTAAATGCATTGCGAGAAGCGGCTACACATCGTTCAACATCTGCAACAGTCGCCTTCGGAGTTGTGGCGATAACTTGGCCATTGGCAGGATTCAAAATTTCAGCAGTTTCTCCATTTTCAGAATCAACCCATTGTCCGGCGATTAGCATTTGTTCTGCGCTCATGTGCTAAGCGAGATGGTGGCCATTGAAAGGCACATCGGTTGCAGCCTCTTCGCTACAAAATAGAAAATATGGCAATTAGTTTGGCGAGAGTTCTTGAAGCGAGCACCACTACGTCCGGTTATGACTCGTACCGTTGGCTTGGCTCAAGCAAGCGTTCGGACCATTTCAGGTAATGCTCCGCGTTTATTGGTCATCGCAGGTGCAACCGGTGTTGGTAAGTCAACCGCATCAGTTCGTTTGGCACATGAATCAAAATTTTCTCGTTTGTTAAGCACCGATGCAATTAGAGAAATAATGAGGGCATGCGATGATGTTGAGAGCAATCCCTCTTTACATCGTTCATCCTTTTCACGGGGTGACTCTGGCGATCCGGTAATAGATTGGTTGGAAACATGTAATTCGGTTGAACCTGGGATTGCTGCAACTATTGACAGAGCCCGCCGTGAAGGAATCGACCTCCTTATTGAAGGAGTACACATTGTTCCTAGCGAGAGATTATTGCGACTATGGAGGGATTCCGGTGGAATTGCTGTTGGAGTTGTGATGTGCGTTGATACTGAAGTGGAACATCAGCAGATGTTGAAAAGTAGGGATGCGCATTCATATAGGCGTGCAGATAGATATATTGCATCATTCACTCGTATCAGGAAAATACAAGATGGATTAATTGAAAAAGCAAAAATTGCTAGTTGGCCAATAGTTGACCCGACGAGGGTCAAAGATGATGTCAAAAAAATCCAGCATTTGCTAGACCTTGCATGGAATGAGTCAAGAAATTGATTTCTTCCTCAAGGAAGTTCAGTTTCTTCGGCTGAACCCGAAGTCCAATCATAGATACCTTTTCCACTCTTTTTTCCGAGTCTACCCTCTGCAATCAATTTCTCCAGTAGTGGATGTGGGGTGTATGAATCATCGGCAAATGATTCCTTTAGATTCAATAGGATATCTCTGCGAACATCAAGACCTACTAAATCGGTAAGGGCAAGAGGCCCCATTGGATGCTTATAACCAAGAACCATCGCCGTATCGATGTCTTTGGCACTGGCAACACCATCAGCAAGCATTCTAATCGCCTCATTGCCAAGTACCACGCCCAGTCTGGATGTAGCAAATCCAGGAATGTCCTCAACCAAGATTGTGGTCTTACCCATAGCCGCTCCCGCCGCTTTTGCGAATGCAATAGTTTGCTCTGAACACGAATCATGCTTGACCAATTCAAGTAGTTTCATTATTGGAACTGGATTGAAAAAGTGCATCCCGATTACATTTTCTGGCCTGCCTGATGCATGAGCAATCGCTTTGATAGAAAGAGAGGAAGTATTTGTTCCCAGTATGCAGTCTTTCTTAGTCATCTTACCAAGGTCTGCAAAGATTTGATGCTTAAGAGAAGGGATTTCAGGAACTGCTTCAATAACCAAATCAACATTTGAAACAGCTTCAGACATATCGGATATTGGATGAAGGTTTGCTGCCCATTGTTGCTTTTGTTCAACACTGGTTTTACCCCGAGCAATCCCTTTATCCCAAAATGCATCAATGGCTTTCATCCCACGCTCTAACCCTTCTGGAAACGCATCGAACAGATTTGTTTTCCAGCCTGCTTGTGCGCAAACTTGAGCGATGCCCGCACCCATAGTTCCAGCGCCGATAACGGCCACACTACGAATCTCCATAGCAAAGGCGAGCAACTACTTCTTCATCAAATGAAGGGTGAATATATGGTGCCATTATGACAAGTATTGCCTTTTGTTCAATCTCTACCCATTTCAATATGTGAATATGGAAACTCAAAATGCAACACTACCGGCATATAGTTTCTTACCCAACCAAATAAATTTTCGGTTTATATTGTGCTAACATTACTCCAATAAATATCAATATAAATGACGCAACCAGAGACCATCCTAATTTTTCATCAAGGAGAACCCATCCCCCGAGAATACCGAATGGAGCGACTAAGTAGACATATAGCGCAGTTTTTCCAGCGCCGAGAGTTACAATTCCATCTGCAAACCAAACATAGGAAATTACGGTTGACATTATTGCCAAGAATAGAATTGCCAACCAGCCATCAACACTTGGTTGTGGAATACCGTGGATGAATGATTCATAAGCAGCCCAAGGTGTCAGGATTAGCAATCCAATGAGTGAGGCCCAGACCGTAAGATGTAGGGGTGAGAGAGGGGTTTCTGAATCGGTTGCAGCAGAAGTCATTGCTTTCTTTTGCAATATTGAAGATAAGGCCCAGGCCAATGCAGCACCAGCGATCATCAGATCACCTTTCATTCGTTCATCAAATGGAATATCTGTATTTGGTGAGTGAAGAAAGATAATGATAACTCCACTTAATCCGCAAATCAATCCTGTTGCCAATCGCCAACTCATCTTTTCATTCAAGAACAGAATAGCCAGTAATGCAGTGAATATTGGGTTGAAGGTAATCATCAATGAAGCATCACCAGCAGCGGTGAATTTCATTCCATACATGAATAGTGCTTGATAAACAAATGTCGAAAAGAAACCGATGTACACAATTATTTTCCATTCCAGCCTCGTAGGGGTTCTCCAATTATCAGTCATTTTTAGATATATCAAGAAACAAGACATAGCGATGACATACCTAATCCAAGCAGCACTAATCGGAGGGATATCTTGGGCCAATATTCGTCCAGCAGGCCAACTAAAGCCCCAAATAACTGCAACAAAGAGCAGTTTTAGATGAACCATTGAATGTTTCAATTAAATCGCTCCAAACCAAGTTGCAATAATCTACTACGAGGGAGGCCAATTTCAGGTAACCCCCAATACGGTGAATGGATTTTCAAACCCTCTAAGCGCGTCACATAGAGGCCATAACTTGCCATATCAGTGGGTTCAAAGGGGGTGTTCAAACCCATCCTTGTCAAAGTCTTACATGCATCTTCTGAATAGATTGGAAACACGCGTGAATAGAAATGCATCCATTGTGAAATCCTTACTACATCCAGCCCCTCTATGGTTAGTAAATGCTCAAGAATTGAGACTTCAGGATAATTTACAGCCCGAATGCACATTTCAATTTCAGTGGCAATTTCTTCCTGCCAATCCATTATTTCACGCTCAGACCATCTGTCAGAGATTTCAATATTTTGTAATATCGAATCTTCAAGAATAGTGAAAAGTGCATTTGAATAATTTGAATCGTCAACAGACCCTGAGACCAAACGCGATAATTCTACATAAAATCGTTCACACATTCGTGAATCGATGCCGTAAAGACTTACAGGAATCATTTCACTCACGTACTATCCCGTTTAAGCAGTTGCACCGCCGATTCCGGAGGAGATTTGTTTTTCAGACATTTTCTTTTCAGCAATCCACTCAAGTTTGAATAATTGTTTGAGGTCTTCTTCGTCTTTGTCCGTAGGGAGCACCGTTAATTTGTAAGCATCCCATTCTTCATCAGAGCCGGTAAATTCCTCTCCATTTGTCAAATGATGGTTACGCTTTGCTTTTCCAATTCCACGATTGAAGTTTTCGTGTGGAACATATAGTTGAGCAGAACCTTCAGGTAAATATCCCGAAAGTTTTTCCACTTCTGCTACTATTTCAGCATGATAATGGGCTCGAGCCTCTTCATTTAGTACGGCCTTGTCGACCTCAATACCAGCCTCAAGTTTTGCACGCTCATCCCAACGACCCTTTATTCCCCAAACATAGGCCCAGTGTGCGCTCGAAGAAGCATCAACACCGAATAGGTCATGTGCAGTAGAAACCCATTTGTTGAAATATCTTTGAAGTAAATCAAGAGGGATAATCCCTGCTTTAATGACACGACGAAGTCCGTTAGAACCGGTGCCAAGATGGAAAGATTCCTCTTTCAGCATAGGTCCCATTGAGGCAGCAACTGGCTTGAAGGATGAAGTAGATAGCATTCCAAGTTGGAATTTACCATCTCTATCAACAAACATTGTGTAGCAGAAAAAGTCCAACCAGTGAGGCATAGGACGATTGAATGCACCGAGTAATCGATCACCATCTTGTGCATTTCTTTCCAATAGTTTCTGGGCCTCTCTGCGACCTTGCTGTCCAAAGTAGGTCATCAATAAGTAGGCCATTTGCCAACCATGTCTCTGCTCTTCAGCCATGATTCGGGCAGCTGCATATCGGTCATATGCCGTAGGTGCAGATGCGAGCAGGTGCCGCTGTTGTTCAACAGATGCGAATTCAGTATCACCTTGAACAGTAATCATCGAGATAAGAGCATCACGCATACTTTGCTGAGGAACCTGTAGAGAGCGTTCCCATTTTGGCTGACCCTTGAAGTCACCGAATTCAATAATATCACCAGCACGGTCCCAATCAAATTGAATTGACAGTTCAAAATCCCCGAGCCAACTGCGGTCATAGCCAACTCGGTCTTGCCAGTCAGAAAAGTTTGCAATCCAGTCATCCCATGTTGTGGGTAGGTTGTCCATAGACACGCGATGCAAACCACACCCTTATCATATCTGCGAACATGTTCGCACTAACATGCTGATAATAATATGCACAAACTCAAGGAGAGCGCCTTCTAATTTCTTCTGAAAATGTATGTACTATTGTTGATTCAACTCTTTGTAATTGAACGGATAATGTTGATTTTGCCACTCCTAGCAAGTCGGCGAGTTCAGTAAGTGATATCCGTCTTGGAATGTCGTAATATCCTTCTCTAATCGCAATATCAAACACTTGACGCTGGCGAGGGGTTAGCAATCTTGTAGTAACACTCCTAGTTGAAACTAGACGGTGTGGAATAGATTGCTGCTTAAACGAATTAATTAGTTCTCTAACTTCACTCTGTGAACATTCAATTGTCCAATCAACCCACCCATCTCGCACTTCAAAGGGAGTATGTGGAATTACGCCAACATCTACTAGAGGTTTGAGAAATCCTCCACCACCGGCTTCAATAGTTACATCATAGTAGTTGTTTTGCATTACTTTGAAATCTTCAATACCTGGGTGCTGACCAATAGATTTTGAAATATCTTCACTACAAGAAATTCTAGCAGTCCCCCTCCCTCTGCTTAGAGGCATATGCTTCTCAATGCGTAAGATGGCCGAGGGGTTTGCTCTAGTGACATCTCCAGACCAATGTCCCTCTGGAAGTCGAACTTCCAAACGGACTTGATGCGATGACATATTATTGTTGAAGCGTTACTCTTTCTTCAATGTCTTCATCAAAGTGGACGAATAGTATCCATTCTTCGGACAGTTCCCGCTTCCACATCAATAATTTCTGAGAATGTTTGAGTCGTTTTTTCACCAATAATTACTCCCTGTAAATATCCATCACAAACACCAGACGCCGCAAAAATAGCATCATCTGATTTGCACAAATCATTGGCTTTCCAAAGACGGGTTAAATCATCACCAACCATGGTTTCAGCACGTGCTTCTTCTTCCGCACTTCTAAAAATCAACCTTCCTTCAAATACGCCGCCAAGTCCGCGAATTGCAGTTGCTGAAATGACACCTTCTGGGGCAGCACCGATTCCCATGAGCAGATCATATGGCCCATCAGGGCGAGCAGCCCAAATTGCTCCAGAGACATCACCATCTCCCATTAGACTCAAGTCGGCACCCGCTTCTCTAATTTCTTTGAACAACTGAGTGTGACGCTCTCTATCCAATGCAACTACCTTTACTTCGCTTATCGGTTTGTCCAGTACACTCGCAGTTTGTTCAAGATTGTAGATTACACTACCCTCAAGGCTAATGTGGCCAGCAAGTGCTGGTGCTGCTGCGATTTTATCCATATAACAATCTGGAGCATGAAGTAGCGCTCCTCTTGGAGCAGCTGCAAGGACTGCAATTGAGTTTGGAGTATTATCTGCACAATTATTTGTGCATTCTAGCGGGTCAACAGCGATATCAATTTGTGCAGCGCCAGCAACACCGATCATATTGCCTAACTTTTCGCCAATGTATAACATGGGTGCTTCATCTCTCTCACCTTCACCAATCGCCACCCTTCCATCAAAAGGAACATTGTCAAATGTGCGGCGCATCGCTTCAACCGCAGCAGCATCTGCAGCCATTTTATCTCCCTTACCACGCCATTCAGCGCTAGCGATAGCCGCTTGGTCCACCGCCTCAAGAAAGTGTTTGTCGAGTTCGGAGACACTGCCCATAAACAATGGCGTGCGCGTCCAATTGATGAACAAAGCGGTTGAGTAATTCTTCAATATTGAATTGAGTTCACTTGCCCTTAAATTTCTCAACCACTTCAATATCAGTAATCCGTGTGCGAGGATATTGGCCATCCTCATCCTTTTCCAATGATTTTACCATGTCCAAAGCACATAGTAATCCGGCCGCAACACCAGTCAATGCTTCCATCTCAATCCCAGTTTTATAATGAGCGCTGACTTTAACTTCACAGACTAAACCCCATCCGTCGTCATATTGTTGCCAAGTCCAAGCAACCTTGCACCCTTCAAGCGGGATTGGATGGCAATGAGGAATGATTCGCGGGGTATCCTTGACCGCTTGAATCGCCGCAATAGTAGATGCTTCGAGAACATCCCCTTTCTTGACCTCACCGTTTTGTATTGCTAGACCGGTTTGCATGGTGAGATGGAGTACTCCTCTTGCAGTAGCCCTTCTCTCCACTACGGGTTTTGACCCGATTTCAACAATTCCTTGAATGCTCTTTTCCATTGTTATATCTCCATCATTAGTTCTATTTGATTATTGTCTCAGCCCAATCCTGCCTTCCAAGATTCTCCCTTGCTGGTAACTTCTTTTTTCCACAGGGGTGCCTGCTTTTTGAGTTCGTCTATTAACCAGTGACAAGCATGAAACGCTTCTTTACGGTGAGGGCTGGCAACATGGATTGCCACAATTGGCTCTTCTGGGCCAACACTACCTGTGCGATGGGACATCGCTACTGCAGTCACAGAAAAATCATCGATTGCCCGCTTAGCAAGCGCTTCTAAAACCGATGTTAATTTGTTTTGCCACGCATCAAATTCCAGACGCAATACTTCAGCATCACCATCTTGACCTCTTGTGATTCCCAAAAATGACACTATTGCTCCACAACCTTGCTTTGGTAGTTTCTCTAATAGGGCATTAGTATCAAGAAAATCTGGCGCTTCTTCGATGATAATATTGTCGCCCATACCGATGCGAGGCATACGCATCATTCAAACCTCACTCATCAATAGGGTAGGCATGGGCGGTGAACCAGTTATCCACATAATGGGTGCGGGATTGTCCGGATTAGCATCGGCAACTTTGTTGGCAAGAGCTGGAAGAGAGGTCCATGTTCACGACATTCGCGAGGACTCAGGTGCAAGATTTGATGGTGACTTCCAGGCGCTTGAAAACTGGTCAATGGAGGAGGATTTTTTCGACCAACTAGAAGAATGGGGATTTGATTCAAAACGATTCAAAGCCACCGAGTTTAAGGTGATTGATTTAATCCACCCAGACGATAAAATAACCCAGCCAAGATCTGACAGAGTGTCTTACAGAATCATTGAGCGAGGAACGAGTGAGCACACTATCGATCAAGGATTCAAGCGGATGGCTTTGGAGGCTGGAGCCAAAATCCATTACAAATCGCGGGTAAAGGAAGAGGATTGTACAATCATTGCATGCGGGCCGAAGGGAACTTCAGCAGTTGCTTATGGAGAAATTTTCCACACCACCTACAAAAATCATATTTCATTTCAATTAAATGACAAATTGGCACCAGGTTCGTATTCTTACATGATCATTATCGATGGTGTCGGTTTGATTTGTACATGTTTATGGAGAAAACAGAAGAAGTCTGAACGATTCCTCAACGAAACGATAGCGTGGTATCAAAATAAATATCCTCATATCGATATGAAGCCGGTAAAAAGAGTAGGCGGGAAAGGAGATTTCACTATCAACCGTAATTACAAACAAGACGGCAGATATTATGTCGGAGAATCTGGGGGGTTACAGGATTTCATGTGGGGTTTCGGAATGAGAATGGCGATTTGGAGTGGTACTTTAGCCGCCAAAGATATCCTGGGAGAATGTGATTATGAAAGGGAAGTTCGCAAGAAACTGATGCCGTATGTCAAAACCAGTGTAGTCAATAGATGGCTGATGAACCGCGTAGGAAATAGAACATTCAAGATCATGTGCAACAGTTGGATGAGGAGTCAAAAAAGACACGGGGATGGGTTGGTTTGGGTCTCCAAACTGTTCCGACCTTCACTCTTCAAGAGTATGCTATATCCTATAGTATCTCCTTTCATGCTAAAACCTGACCCGAAAGCATTGGGCCGGGGAGTTAGAAGAATGCCATTCCGGCCAGCATTAAAGCGAGATTGGTGGGAACAGAGTTCTGAAGCGAAAGCAGTTGGTGAAAAGTGGGATAATGTTCGCCGCAGTGGTGCTAATACGTCTTTTTCTACTGATGCAGAGTCGTCAATAAACAATGAGTGATGAATGAAAATTATGGCGATTTGTTCATAATGCTATCACCTTTGGCCGGTCTATGAGCGACTTATACGGACTCAAATTAGAAGCAATGGACAATCGTCTTGTAAACTATGGTACTACCGACAATGGAATCGCAGTTATTGAATTAACTTCCAACTCTGCTGGAGCACCTATAGAAGGCGAGAATGACCGTTCTCCTAATACTTACACCCACGAGATGATGAGGGATATTGACCAAGCAATTGTTAAGGCGCGTTTTGATGACGATGTCACAGTAATTATCATGACTGGAAATGGTTCATCTTTCTTCTCTGCTGGTGCATCAATTCAAATGCTAAACAGTGTAACACCTGGATTCAAGTACAATTTCTGTTTACATGCTAATGAAACACTATCTCGTCTAGAGCAAACTCCTAAGTTGGTCATTTGTGCAATTAATGGGCATGCAGTCGGTGGTGGATTAGAAATCGCAATGGCTACTGATATTAGAATCGCAAGAAAGAATTCTGGAAAGGTTGGACTACCTGAAATAAATCTTGGTGTTCTTGCAGGTA